>Ga0268288_10075_pt1 | contig 74754 bp, 68 predicted proteins | sample BraspS3V5C_FD_191349 | JGI IMG/M metagenome (GOLD analysis project Ga0268288, IMG submission 191349) | Soil microbial communities from Anza Borrego Desert, Southern California, United States - Bradyrhizobium sp. S3-V5C | ecosystem: Environmental > Terrestrial > Soil > Desert | place: USA...
GCGCGGCCGGTCCGGGTCGGGAGCATCGGGGCGATCAACTCCCATTGGGTGTCAGAGAGCATCTGGAACCGGGACATGTCCCCAGGGTCTCAGCTGACTCGTGCATCTATTCTCAGACACGCCCTAGGGCTTCGATGACCGCGGCCTGGCTGGGCGTTGCCGGGTTCGTGGCGGCCTCTCGACGCACCGCGTCGCGGATCGCTTCGGGCACTCGCACGTTCAGGGCCACGGTCGGCGCCCCACGCCGCGCCAGGGGCGCATACCCACCGGCCGGGTCCGAGGTCGTTGCCGGTTCTGCGGGGATCACCGCTCCGGGAGCCGGGGTCTGGGGGGCCGGGGTGGGCTTGCGTCGCTGTGCTCGCAGACTCAGGTCGGGCTCAAGCTGCTTCTCGTTCATGCGGTGATCCTTTCGAAGATGAGGCCGGCCAGGTCGGCGTAGGCGGAGGCGACGGGTTCGCGCTTCTCATAGTGGCCCAGCCAGTCGCAGGCCAGACGTGCACCGGGGACGATGGAGCGGGCCGGCACCAGGGGGGTGAGCAGCAGCCCGGTCTCGCGCAGCTCCCAGCAGGGCCATGGACTGTTTGAACGCGGCCACGCTGCGGCAGGCTCCGTGCACCCCGACGCAGTCGTCCGAGGCGGGGCGGGCCGCATAGATCACCCGTCTGCGGCGGTGAACGCGTTGGGGGTCAACGGCCCGCCCTGACGGTCGGGGCAGTGGACGACGAGCTGTGGATGCCGCGAGAGAAACGAAGGGCGGGGGCGTCTCGTCTCCGCCTCTATCGTCGGGTCCCCGCGCCCTCCGGCCGACCCCATCCATGACGGCGCGGGGCTGCCGGCGTTCCGGACGGGCCCGGTTGACCGGCCTGCGATCACCCCACCGGCCCCGGGGACAGGGTCCACGTCGAGAGCAGCCGACCCAGCAGGCAACCCCGCCCGGCCACCCTCAGTCCCGTGGCGTGACCGAGCGCAGCGCGAGCTCGGTGAGGACGGCCGCCTCGAGGGCCTCGCGGCCCTTGTCCTCGCGGGATCCGGGCAGGCCCGCCCGGTCGCGGGCCTGCTGGTCGGTGTCCACGGTGAGCACGCCGAAGCCCACGGGAACGCCGGTGCGCACCGAGACCTCCGTCACGCCCTGGGTCACGGACTGGCACACGTAGTCGAAGTGCGGGGTGTCCCCGCGCACCACGACGCCCAGGACCACGACGACGTCGAATCGCTCCGCCAGCCGCGCCGCGGCGACGGTGAGCTCGACGGTGCCGGGCACGCGCACGAGCACGGGCTCCAGGCCCAGGTCGGCCGCGGCGGCCTGCGCCCCGGCGATCAGCCCGTCCATGATCTCCGTGTGCCACTGGGCGGCGACGATCGCCACGTTCAGGCCGCTCGCAGCGGCGGGGTCGGGGGTGAAGGTCGGGGCTCCGGCGCCGCTCATGGGGTGTCCTCCTGGTGGGTGGGGTGGGTCGGGTCGGTGGTCGGGTCATCGGCCGGCGTGGCGGGGCCGCCGGTGGCCGTCGGCGGTTCGAGCACGCGGTCCGCCAGGGCGTGGGCCATGCGGTCCCGCTTGGTGCGCAGGTAGACGACGTTGTGCTCGGTGACGGGCGTGGGGGCCGGGACACGCTCGACGACGTCGATGCCGGCCGCCCGCAGCCCCGCGACCTTCGCGGGGTTGTTGGTGACCAGGCGGATGCGCCGATGGCCGGCGGCCGTGAGGACGGCGGCGGCCCCGGCCCAGTCGCGCGCCTCGGCGGGCAGACCGAGGGCGAGGTTGGCCTCGACGGTGTCCATCCCCTCCTCCTGGAGCCGGTAGGCGCGGATCTTGTTGGCCAGGCCGATGCCGCGTCCTTCGTGGCCCCGGAGGTAGAGGACGGCGCCGCCCTCGGCCGCCGCGCGGGCGAGGGCGTCCTCGAGCTGGGGGCCGCAGTCGCAGCGCAGGGAGCCGAGCACGTCGCCGGTGAGGCACTCCGAGTGCACGCGGACGGTGAGGGGACGCTCCGGGTCGGTCTCCCCCGCCACGAGCAGCAGGTGCTCGGCCCCGGTCTCGGCGTCCACGTGCACGCTCACGCGGAACAGGCCGTGCCGGGTCGGCAGGGTGGCCTCGGCGGGGACGGCGGTCAGGGTCGGCGTCGTCTCCTCCAGGTGGGCCACGAGGTCCTCGATGGAGATCAGCACGAGGCCGTGCTCGTCGGAGAACTCCCGCAGGGCGGGCAGGCGCATCATGGTGCCGTCGTCGTGGACGAGCTCGGCGATGGCGGCCACGGGCGCGACGCCGGCCAGGCGGCACAGCTCGACGCCGGCCTCGGTGTGGCCGCGGCGGGCCCGGACGCCGCCGGGGACGGCGCGCAGAGGGAACACGTGACCGGGCCGGGTCAGGTCACCGGGGGCGGCACCGGGGTCGGCGAGCACGCGGAGGGTGCGGGTGCGGTCGGCGGCGGAGATGCCGGTGGTGACGCCGGCGGCGGCGTCCACGCTCACGGTGTAGGCGGTGCCCTTGGGGTCCTCGTTGACGGTGGTCATGGGCGGCAGGGCCAGGCGGTCGGCCAGGCCGGCCGGCAGGGGCGCGCAGATGACGCCCGAGGTGTGGCGGACGGTGAAGGCGGTGACCTCGTCGGTGGCCAGGGCGGCGGCGTAGATCAGGTCGCCCTCGTTCTCGCGGTCGGCGTCGTCCACGACGACGACGGGCCGGCCGGCGGCGATCGCGGCGATCGCCGCGGGGACGGGGTCCAGACGGATGTGCTCGCTCACGGGCGGGCCTCCTCGGTGGGTGCGGCGGGGGCGGACGGGATGAGCGCGAGACGCTCGGCGTACCGGGCGAGCACGTCGGTCTCGAGGTTGACGCGGTCGCCCGGCCGCAGGGCGCCCAGGGTGGTGGCCTCGAGCGTGGCCGGGATGATGCCGATCTCGAACCAGTGCGCGGCCGCGCCCGGGTCGGAGACGGCGGTGACGGTGAGGGAGACGCCCTGCAGGGCGATGGCCCCCTGCGCGGGGACGTAGCGGGCCAGGCGGGCGGGCAGGCCGATGCGCAGGGTGGTCCAGGCCCCGTGCGGGGTGACCGCGAGGACCTCGCCGGTCCCGTCCACGTGGCCCTGGACCACGTGCCCGTCCAGGTGGTCGGTGGGGCGCAGGCAGCGCTCGAGGTTGACCCGGTCCCCCGGGGCGCGGTCGCCGAGGCTGGTCATCCGCAGCGTCTGGCCCATGAGGTCGGCACGGAACACGCCGGGGCGCTCCGTGGGTCCGTCGAGGGCCGTGAGGCACACGCCGTCGACGGCGAGCGAGCCGCCGGCGGGCAGCCCGTCGAGGGCGCGGCCGGCGTCGAGGGTCAGCAGGGCGGTGTCGGCGGCCGCGTCGTGCTCGAGGGCGACGACGGTGCCGAGATGGGTGACGATGCCGGTGAACACTCAGTCCTCCTGGAAACGGGTCGGGGCGGGGGCGGTGGGCAGGCGCGGGGCCGGCACCGGGCTCAGGTGGGTCCAGACGTCGTCGCCGAGGGCCCGGGCGGGGCCGCCCTCCGCGGGGTCGGGGTGCCAGCGCGGTCCCTCGGACAGCGTGGCGACGTCCAGGCCGGCGACGGCGGCGCGGCCCGGGCCGAGCAGCAGGGGCGCGGTGTAGACCATGAGCTCGTCCACGAGGCCGGCGCGCAGCCACGCGCCGAGCACGCGGGGCCCGCCCTCGATGAGCACGTGCTCGGCACGGCGGCCGTGGGGCCAGGGCCCGGGATGGGCGGCGAGCGCGGCGAGGACGGCGTGCGGGTCGTGGTCCGGCACGTGCAGCAGGACCGGGTGAGCGCGCAGGGCGGCGCCGTCGGGCACGGGCCGGTGACCCTGGACGACGGGCACGGGCTGGTGCGCGAGTTCGGCGCCGGCGGCGTCACGGGCGGTGAGGCGAGGGTCGTCGGCCAGCACGGTCCCCGTGCCGACGACGATGGCGTCGACGCGGGAGCGCACCTCGTGGGCGTGGACGCGGGAGTCCGGGCCGGTGATCCACTGGCTCGTGCCGTCGGCGGCCGCGGCGTGGCCGTCGAGGGACTGGGCGAGGTGTCCGGTCACCCACGGGCGGCCTGCGTCGCGGGCCTCGCGCCAGCGGGCGGTGAGCGCGAGGGCGGCCACCTCGCCGGTGGGGCCGGTGACGCGCACCCCGTGCGCGGCGAGGCGGGCCGCGCCGCCGCCGTCGTGGCCGGTGGGATCCGCGACGGCGTAGCGCAGTGCGCCGACCCCCGCGTCCAGGACGGCCTGCGAGCAGGGGCCGGTGCTGCCGGTGTGGTTGCAGGGCTCGAGGGTGACGTGCAGCGTCAGGCCGGCGGGGTCGAGGGCGGCCAGGGCCGGATCCGTGGCGCGGGCGGCCCGCCAGCGGGTCAGGGCATCGACCTCGGCGTGGGCGGTCCCCCGTCCGCGGTGGTGGCCGACGGCCAGGACGCGGCCGGCCTCGTCGGTCAGGACGGCCCCGACGAGGGGGTTGGCGCCGCGCACACCGCGCAGCGCGGCGCGGACGGCGAGGTCCATGGGGTCGGCGGACGGGGTCTCGGCGGCGCTCATCGGGCGACGTCCCCCTCGGGGCCGTCCGGCAGCAGCGTCTCCACGGCGGGCTTGTCCCGGTCTGTGGCGCGCAGCCACACGAAGAAGCCGATCAGGGTGAAGGCGCCGTAGAACGCGTACATCACGGCCGAGGCGTAGTAGCCGGTGCTCCACAGCAGGGGCACGCCGACGACGTCCACGGCCACCCAGATCAGCCAGAACTCCACCCAGCCGCGCGCCATGCCGTAGGTCGCCAGCAGCGATCCCACGAACGTCCAGGCATCCGCCCACACCGGCTCCCACGAACCCAGCGCGCGGAACACCGGGGTGAGGGCGACGGTGCCGACCGCCATGGCCGTCACGAGGAACACGCGCCCGCGCCAGCCGGCCCACTCCGGGGTGATGGCGGGAGCGTCCTCGGCGTGGCCCCGGCGGGCCCGACGCCAGCGCGCCCAGCCGTAGACGGAGACGGCGATGAACATGACCTGTCGGCCGGCCTGGCCGAGCAGGGTGGCGTGATCGGCCCCCGTGAACAGGGAGGCGAGGAAGACCGTCAGCAGGATGAGGTTGCCGAGGATGCCCACGGGCCAGGCCCAGACTCTGCGCGCCATGCCGCCCAGGGCGGAGGCGAGGCCGAAGACGTTGCCCAGCACCTCGCGCATGAGCAGGCCGCCGCCGGCGACCGGGATGGTCCAGTTGAACGCGTCCACCAGCCAGTCCATGACCGTGACGCCACCTCCTCGGATCGGGACTCCGAGGGGTGCGCTCCGCAGCCCTCCCGCGCAGGGCGCGGAACGGCTCCGCCGCGTGCCTCTCCCATCCCGACTGTACGGTCGGCACCGGAATTCCACCGGTCAGGCCGCTCGGCACCGCCTCGGATGAGGACGGGCCGCGCGGTTAGCGGGCTGTCACCGCCGGTGCGGACTTCCACCGCATCTCGGAGCACGTTGCTGTCCAGCAGTATCGCACGCCGGGCCGGCCGGGAGCGCCGGACGACGCCGGGCGACGTCCGGCGCGGCGGGCGGGCGACCGCGTCGCCGGGCTCAGTGGCAGGCGCGGGCGGCGGCGGTGCGCAGGCCGACGAGCGCGGCGTCGGGGTCCGCGGCGCCGAACACCGCGGAGCCGGCCACGAACACGTCCGCCCCCGCCTCGGCCGCGCGTTCGATGGTCTCCCGGTTCACGCCGCCGTCGACCTGGAGGGCCAGCGGGGCGGGCCCGCCGTCGAGGGCGCGGCGGGCCCGGCGGATCTTCGGCAGCACGACGTCGAGGAACGCCTGCCCCCCGAAGCCGGGCTCCACGGTCATCAGCAGGAGCATGTCCAGCTCCGGGAGCATGTCCAGGTAGGGCTCGACCGCGGTCGCCGGCCGCAGCGCCATGCCGGCCTTCGCTCCGGCCGCGCGCAGCTCGCGGGCCAGTCGGACGGGCGCCGCCGAGGCCTCGGCGTGGAAGGTCACGGACTCGGCCCCCGCCTCCGCGTAGCCGGGCGCCCAGCGGTCGGCGTCCTCGATCATCAGGTGGAGGTCCAGCGGCAGGTCCGTGGCGCGGCGGATCGCCTCGACCACGGGCAGGCCGAGGGTGAGGTTCGGGACGAAGTGGTTGTCCATGACGTCCACGTGCACCGCGTCCGCGCTGGGGATGCGGGCCAGGTCGTCGGCGAGGCGGGCGAAGTCCGCGGACAGGATCGAGGGGTGCAGGCGCGGGGGGCGGGCAGTCATGGTCGGGTCCTCTCGGTCAGGCGCCGGGGGCGCGCAGCAGGGCCAGGAACATGGCGTCGGTGCCGTGCCGGTGCGGCCAGAGCTGGGCCGTGCGGGCGACCACGTCTCCCGGCTCCGGCGCGCCGGCGGGTTCGGCCTCGTCCAGGCGCAGGTCGTCGAGCGCGACGGCGTCGAGGGCGGTGCGGGCGTCGAGCAGCTCCAGCTCGGGGTGGCGGCGCACGAGGTCCTGGACCTGGACGACGGTCTCCGCGACGTGCGGGGAGCAGGTCACGTAGGCGAGCACCCCGCCGGGGGCCAGGACGGCGACCGCCGCGTCGAGCAGCTCGGCCTGCAGGCCGGTGAGCTCGGCGAGGTCGGCCGGGGTGCGGCGCCAGCGCGACTCGGGTCGGCGGCGCAGCGCACCGAGGCCGGTGCAGGGGGCGTCCACGAGGACGCGGTCGAACGCCGGGGCCGCCTCGGGGGCGTCGGCGATCGTGCGGCCGTCCCCGGTCCGGACGGTCCAGGCGCCGGCGGGCACGGCGGCGAGTGCCTGCCGGACGAGGTCGGCGCGGTGCGGGGCGACCTCGTTGGCCACGAGCGTCGCCCCCCGCTCGGCGGCGAGGGCGGCCAGCAGGGCCGCCTTGCCGCCGGGGCCGGCGCACAGGTCGAGCCAGCGCTCGGCCCGCCCTTCGGCCGCGGGGACGGGTGCCTGGGCCAGGGCGCGGGCGGTGAGCTGGGAGCCGGCGTCCTGGACGCGGAGCACGCCCTCGCGCACCCCGGGCAGGCGGCCGGCGTCGCCGCCGGAGTGCAGGGCGGAGTCCGGGGCCAGCGGCCCGGGTTCGGCGCCGTCGTCGAGGGCCGCGGCGAGCGCCTCGGCCCCGCCGGCCACGGGCAGGGCGACGAGGTTGACCACGGGCGGGGCGTTGTCCGCCTCGAGCAGGGCGGCCAGCTCGGCGTCGCGGTCGGCGGTGTGGCGGGTGCCGCGGTGGGCGGCCAGGGCCTGGCGCAGCGCGCGGACGATCCACACCGGGTGCGAGGCGCGGACGGCCAGGGCGGCGTCGCCGCCGTCGGCGGGGGCGACGTCGGCCAGCCACTCCTCGAGGGGGCGTTCGGCAACCCGACGCAGCACCGCGTTCACGAACCCGGAGGCGCCGGCCCCGATCTCGGCGCGCACGAGGGAGACGGTGGCGTCGAGGGCGGCGTGGGCGGGCACGCGCATGCCCAGCAGCTGGTGGGCGCCGAGCCGCAGGGCGTCGAGCACGGGTGGGTCGATCTTCTCGAGCGGGCGGTCCACGCAGCGGGTCAGGATCGCGTCGTACAGGCCGAGCCCGCGCAGGGTGCCGTAGGCGAGTTCGGTGGCGAAGCCGGCGTCGCGCCGGTCGAGGCGGGCCTGGCGGATGCGCGCCGGGAGGACCAGGTTCGCGTACGCGTCCTCGGCATGGACGGAGCGGACCACCCCGAACGCGACGCGGCGCGCCGGGTCAGCGGTGCGGGAGCGCTGCGACGGCGCCTGCGCCGAGTACTTCCGCCCGGCGCCGGAGCGACCCCGGTTGCGGGTGCGCCCCTGCGCGTCGCGGCGGTCCTGGGCGTCCGGCCGGGGTGCGCGGCCGCGTTCTCCGCGGGCCCCTCGCTCGCCCCGGCCCTGTCCTGCCTGTCCTTCGCGGCTCATGCGCGTGCCTCCTCGTCCTGTGCCGCGGCGTTCCGCGCGGCCTCGCGTGCCGCCGCCCGGGCGGCGGCCTCCTGGCGGGCCTGTTCTTCGTGGTGGGCGAGCGCCTCCCCGGCCAGCAGCGCGGCCCCGGCGGCGGCGCCGCGCGCCCAGTCGGCGGCCGGCATCAGCTTCCTGCCCGCCGGCTGGACGCGGGAGAGCCGGACGGCCCCGCCGGCCGTGCGCAGCCAGGCGGCCTTCGCGGCCACCAGGATCTGCCCGGGAACCGCGGCGTCGAGGGCGGAGGGCCAGCCGTCGTCGCCGGCGCGGACCGGGGCGACGCCGTCGAGCTTGAAACGGGCCGGGGCGGCGCCGTCGTCCGCGGTCAGCCAGCCCCAGGCGCCGGGCTCGGGGGTGACGCCGTTGATCCGGGCGGCCACCTCGGCGGCCGGGCGGGCGGGGTCCACCAGGCCGTCTGCGGCCGTGAGCTTCGGCGCGTGGGAGGGTTCGCCGCGCTGGGGCGTCGCCATCGCGGTGCCGGCCGCCAGGCGGTCGAGCACGTCGATCACGAGCGGACCGCCGCGCTCGGCGAGGTCGGTGAGCACGGCCCCGGCGGTCTCGTCGGCCGCGACGGGGCGGGTGAGCCGGGCGAAGACGGGGCCGGTGTCCAGGCCCTCTTCGAGCTGGAACACGTCGGCGGCGATCTCGGTCTCCCCGGCCATCACGGCGCGCTGGACGGGGGCGGCGCCGCGGTAGGCCGGCAGCGCGGAGAAGTGCAGGTTGAGCCAGCCGTGGCGGGGGATCTGCAGGGCCTCGGCGGGCACGAGCGCCCCGTAGGCGACGACGACGGCCACGTCTGCCTCGAGCGCCCGGATCGCCTGGAGGGCATCGGCGCCCTCGGGTCCGCGGAGTCGGTCGGCCTTGAGCACGGGCAGGCCGGCCTCCTCGGCCACGATCGCGACCGGCGACGGGGTCAGCACCCGCCGGCGCCCGACCGGGGCGTCCGGCCGGGTGAGCACGCCGACGACCTCGTGGGGCGAGTCGAGCAGGGCGTGCAGCACGGGCACGGCGGTCTCGGGCGTGCCGGCGTAGAGCACGCGCAGGGGCGTCGGGGCGGTCATCGGGCGGCTCCTGTTCCGGCGGCGGGGGCGGCGGGGGCGCCGAAGACCGAGCTGACGGCGGCCGCGCGCTCGGCCCCGATGCGGCGAGCGGCGTGGTCCACCTCGCCGGCGCGCATGCGGCGGCGGGCCTCACGGCGTTCCTCGCCGTCGAGGCGGTCGACGTAGAGGATCCCGTCGAGGTGGTCGGTCTCGTGCTGCAGGCAGCGGGCGAGCAGGCCGGTCCCCCGGTGCTCCACCGGGTTCCCGTCCACGTCGGTGCCGCGGACGACGGCCTCGGCGGCGCGCGCCGGGTGGTAGCGCAGCCCGGGCACGGACAGACACCCCTCGCCCGGCTCCCGCAGCGCCTGCCCGGCGGTCTCGAGCACGGGATTGACCACGTGCCCGGCGACGCCGGCGACGTCGAACACGAAGACCCGCAGACCCACGCCCACCTGGGGCGCGGCCAGGCCCACGCCCCCGACGGCGTGCATCGTCTCGATCATGTCCGCCACGAGGGCGCGCACATCCGCGCCCGGGGGCACGGGCGACGCGGCGGTGCGCAGGACGGTGTCGGGGACGGTGCGGACGGGCAGGACGGTCACGCCGTCACCCTATCGCCGCCCTCGGCGGCGGACGCCGGGCGCGACGACGACCCGTCGGGCGCCACGTCCGGGGCGGCATGGGAGCCGCCGCCGAACGCCGCGGCACGCACGGCCTGCAGACCGGTGGCCGCCGACGCCGGGACCGACGGCGGAGGCGGGCCGATGACGCGGAGCGCGGGGCCGGCGTCGTCCACGGCCTGCGCGTGCTTCCAGACCTGGCGCAGGGCCCAGAACTTGTGCCAGTGGCGGGGCAGCACACCGGGGTTGGCCTGGTGCACGGCGACCTCGGTCTCCCCCAGGGCGACGCCGAGCAGCATCTCGGCCTGCCCGTGCCGCCACTCCTCCCAGGTGCCGGCCTCGGGATCCACGAGGGACTCCTCCGCCTTCAGGCCGGCGGTCAACTGCATGACCACCTTGGGGTCGAGCGCCTTGACCCGTCCGTCCCGCCCCGTGCCCTTCGTCTTGTAGTCGATCAGGCACAGCCGGCCGCCGATCCGGGCGACGAGGTCCAGCGTGCCCGCGTAGCCCACCGTGTGGTTCCAGACGGTGATCTCGGCCGCGATCGGCCGGACGTCGTAGAGGTCCCACCACTCGTCGAAGCGGTCCGCGTAGGCGCCCTCCCCGTGCTCGATCAGCCGGGCCCGGGCCTCCGCCATGGTGTGGGGGCGGCCGAGGGCGCGCTGGGCGACCTGCTCGGCGTAGTCGTGCACGCGGTCCCCGCGCTCGGCCGCGGCGTCCCGGTGGCGGGCGGCGGCGTCGGCGGACTGCCGGGCCACCTGCTTCAGGCGCGCCGCGGAGCCCACCGATTCCGCCAGGCGCGGATCCTGGGTCACGGACTGGGCCGCCATCCACCCGGCCCAGCCGTCCAGGTCCGTCTTCTCCATGCCGATCACGGTGGTGATGGACGGGACCTCGGGCAGGCCCGAGAGGGAGCGCGCGTACATGCGTCCGTGGGGGGTCTGATGCGCGAGGCGTGGCTGGGTCATGGTCAGCCATTCTGGCAGGGTCCCCGGACCCCCGACGGGGTGGCCCGACACGCCTCCGGACGCCGATTTTGCATCCGGGCGGAGATGGCCTAGAGTTCTTTCTCGTTGGAAAACGCAGGTGAGCAGCTCGGACGAGCGGATCCCGGCGGCACCGACGCGCGGATGTAGCTCAGTTGGCTAGAGCGCCACCTTGCCAAGGTGGAGGTCGCGAGTTCGAATCTCGTCATCCGCTCGCTCAACCTTCACCCCTGGTCGGGTGGCCGAGAGGCGAGGCAGCGGCCTGCAAAGCCGTATACGCGGGTTCGAATCCCGTCCCGACCTCGCAGCCTTCTCCGACCGGGAGTGGCGGCATGTTCACCACCTCTTCGGAGGTGGACGAGCGCGATTGGCGCAGCGGTAGCGCGCTTCCCTGACACGGAAGAGGTCACTGGTTCGAACCCAGTATCGCGCACGGAGACGATCCGTGAGGATCGACTCAGGCGGATGTAGCTCAGTTGGCTAGAGCGCCACCTTGCCAAGGTGGAGGTCGCGAGTTCGAATCTCGTCATCCGCTCCCCACACGAAGGGCCCCTCCTGACGGAGGGGCCCTTCGTCGTTCCGGGGCGTGCGGTCGGCCTCGTGCTCGGAGCACGGACGCCGACCGTCGGACGGGATCAGAGCCGCGGGCCGTCCACCCGCCAGTAGCCGCTGAACATGATCGCGCGCTTCGGTGCGATGCCGCGGCGGACGATCACCCGCCGCGCCGCCGTCGCGAGCGACTGCTCGCCGCACGCCCACACGTGGTCGCGGGGCGCGGCGGGGAGGTCCTCGAGGTGCGGCGTGAGCAGGGCGCCCGGCACGGCGTCTCCGCGGTGCAGGACCGTGAGCGTGGCGCCCTCCGGGACCTCGAGGGCGGGGACGTGGTCACGGCCGGGCACTTCCAGGACGACGTCCATCCGGCCCCCGCGCGGCGTGCGACGCTGCGCGGCGAGGGCGGCGGCGATGCTCGGGACTGCGGTCTCGTCCCCCACCACGAGGTGCGACTCCCCCGCCGCCGGCAGACGATAGGCGCCCGTCCCGGTGCGGAAGCCGGCGACGTCGCCCGGACGTGCGGTGCGCGCCCACGTGCCGGCGGGGCCCGCATGGTCGTGCACGACGACGTCGACGTCGATCTCACCGACGGAGGGCCGGTGCTCGGCGACCGTGTACCACCGCAGATCCGGCCGCACGTCCTCGGGGATCCGCCCGACCGCTCGCCGCGCATTGAGCGCCGCGGGATCGGGCATCACGAGCGCCCGCCCCGGGGGCGGGGTGAGCAGCCCGAAGTACTCGTCGCAGCCCTGCGGGGTGAACGTGCGGAACTCCTCCGCGGCGAACGTGAGACGACGCAGCCGGGGGGCGAGCAGCCACGTGGCGCGGACCGTCATGGTCCACTGCGGATACTCGTCGCGGTCAACGGGCATCGCCTGGCCGAGGGCCGCGAGCCCGCGGTAGGCCTTCATCTGCAGGGCCTCGACACGCGAGGGACGGGCGGCAGGCGGGGGGAGGACGGAGGAGCTCGTCATCCGGTCAGCATAGGTGAGCCTCACCTTTGTTGGAGTCCTCCCTTTGAATACGTCACGTCATTGTTGCGTATTTGCTTTCTTAGGTAAGGCTTCCCTACTGTGCGGGACGTCCGTGGCGCACGCCGCCCGGAGCCGACGACCCCCTCACGGAAGGCCCTCCCATGCTCCCTCGCCTGTTCGGACTCGGCGATCCCGCCGCCTACCTCGACGCCACCGGCAGGGCGGCCCGGGTGGCCGTCGACACCGCCTACGACCGCGCGGGGGTCCACCCGGACACCCCGTCGACGCACCTGGCCGACGCCGTCGGCGCCGTCGACTTCTCGCAGCCGACGGGCAGCCTCGACGACGCCCTCGCCGAGGTCGCGGAGCTCTACGCCCACCAGACCACCGCCTACCACCACCCGCGCTATGCCGCTCACCTCAACTGCCCGGTCCTGCTCTCCAGCACCGCAGCGGACACCGTGCTCGGGGCGCTCAACACGGCGGTCGAGTCCTGGGACCAGGCCCGCTCCGCGGCGCTCATGGAGCAGCGGCTCCTGGCCGAGGTCGGACGCTGGTGCGGGTTCGCCGCGGGCGACGGCGTCTTCACCTCCGGAGGGTCGGCCTCCAACCTGCAGGCCATGACGCTGGCCCGCGGCCGCGCCGTGCAGCGTCTCACCGGCCACGCCGGGCTCGCCGACCTGCCCGCCGAGGTGCTCGGCTCGCTGCGCGTCTTCGTCAGCGCGGCCACGCACTACAGCATCGCCAAGGCAGCCGGCCTGCTCGGGCTGGGCCGCCACGCCGTGGTCGTCGTCCCCACCGACGCCGCCGGGCGCCTGGACCCCGGGGCCCTGGCCGCGGCGGTCGAGCGTGAGGTGGCCGCCGGTGCCGTGCCGATGGCCGTCGTCGCGACGCTGGGGACCACCGACCGCGGCGCCATCGACCGGCTGCCGGCCATCGCCGACGTCGCCGAACGCCACGGGATGTGGGTCCATGCGGACGCGGCCGTGGGCGGGATCCTCGCCGCGAGCGCGGCGACGCGCCACGAGCTGCCGGCACTGCACCGTGCGGACTCGGTGACGATGGACTTCCACAAGACGTTCTACGTGGGGCTGGCCTGCAGCGCGCTGGTGGTGCGGGATGCCGAGAGCCTGCGCCATGTGACGGTGCACGCGGATTACCTGAACCCGGAGGACAGCGTCCATCCGAACTTGGCGGATCGGTCGCTGCAGACGAGCCGCCGGTTCGATTCGCTCAAGCTGTGGCTGACGCTGCGTGAGCATGGGGCCGAGGCGGTGGCGTCCCTGTTCGCGGGGGCGCGCGAGCGCACGCGGCAGGCGTGCGGGATCCTGCGGGCCCGGCCGATGTTCGCGGTGCTGGAGGATCCGACGCTGGTGACGGTGCTGTTCCGGGTGCGGGCCGAGGGACTGTCGGAGGAGGAGTGCACGGCGGTGCAGGCGGCGATGCACCGGGAGCTGGTGGCCGGCGGGCGCGCGCTGATCGCGACGACGGTGGTGGACGGGGTGCCCCATCTGAAGTTCACGATCCTGAACCCCGCGGTCACCTCGGGCGAGCTGGAGGAGCTGGTCGACGTCGTGGAGGAGGCGGCGCTGCGGCACGTCGACGCGGTGCGGGCGAGCCGTCATCGGTGGCGCGGGGTGGCGCGGACCCGTCCGCATGGCCCGTCGGTCGCCGTGTCCTGCACGCTCCCCGCTTCGGCGGGGCCACGTCCGTCCGCGGCGCGCGTGGACGAGCACGGAGAGCAGGTGTGCGCATGAGCCCGGCGTCCACGTCCCCCCGCCGCGTGCTCGCGATCGGGCTGGGCCCGTTCAACCTGAGCCTGGCCGCGCTGGCCCACCCGCTGCCCGACGTCGAGGTGGAGGTGGTGGAGAGCCGCGACGCGTTCGTGTGGCACCCGGGCATGATGCTGCCGGGCGCGCAGATCCAGGTGCCGTTCCTCGCGGACCTGGTGACGTTCGCGGACCCGACCTCCCCGTACTCGTTCCTGGCGTATCTCAAGGCGATGGGCCGGCTGCACCGCTTCTACATCCGGGGTTCCTGGTACCCGCTGCGGCGGGAGTTCTCGGACTACTGCGCGTGGGTGGCAGCCCAGCTGCCCGGCATCGCCTACGCGACCACGGTGACGGCGGTGCGGTGGGACGATCAGGCGGACGAGTTCGTGGTGGAGGCGGCCTCCGCGGCCGGGACCAGCACGCACCGGGCCGACCACGTGGTGGTGGGCACGGGCACGGTGCCGTCCCTGCCCGCGCCGCTCGCGCGCGTCGCGGAGGAGTCGGCCCGGGTCGGCGCGTCCCCCGTGGTGCACACGGGTGAGTACATGGGCCGTCGCGAGGACATCGCCGGGGCCGGGTCGGTCCTGGTGGTGGGCAGCGGCCAGTCGGCGGCGGAGTGCGCCCTGGACCTGCTGAACGCGGGCCACCCGGACCTCACGTGGGTCACGCGCTCACCCCGGTTCTTCGGCATGGAGGTCGGCCAGCTCACGCTCGAGCTGACCTCGCTGGACTATGAGCGGCACTTCGCCACTCTGCCCCGGGCGCGGCGGGATGAGATCAACGCATCCCACCGGTCCCTGTACAAGGGGATCAGCGAGTACACGATCGAGGACGTCTACCACGCGCTGTACGAGCGCCAGGTGGGTCCGCTGGACCCGGCCCGGCTGTGGCCGGGCACGTCGGTGACGGACGCCCGCCTGGTCGCGGGCCCGGGTGCGCCCCGGGTGGAGGTCACCCTGCGCGACGAGGAGACCGGGGTGACCGGGGGGCACGTGGTGGACCGTGTCGTCGCGGGCACGGGCTACCGCCACCCGGACCATCCGTTCCTGGAGCCGGTGCGGCACCTGCTGCGCGCGGAGGACGGTCGGACGACGGCGAACGCGGACCACGCGATCGACGTGAGCGGCCGCCGGATCTTCGTGCACAACACCGCCGAACAGCCCCTGGGTCTCACCGGCCCGGACCTGGGCATGGCGGCGGAGCACAGCGGCCGCATCCTCAGCACGATCGCCGGCCGCCAGGTCTACGCGCAGGCCGAGTCGATCGCGTTCCAGGACTTCGGTGCCGTCGCGGCGGGCGTCCGGTGAGCGCCGTGACGCCGCCGCAGACCACCGTGGACGGTGCGGCCGCGAGCGCGGCCCGTCGTGTGGAGCTCCGTCCCGTGGGCGCGCAGGACCATCCGCTGCTGCACCGGTGGGTGACGTCCCCGCACGCCGTGTACTGGGAGATGACGGAGGCGGGTCTGGCCGACGTCGTGGCCGAGTACGAGGCGATCGCCGCGCACCCGCACCACCACGCGCACGTGGGGCTCGTGGACGGGACCGCGACCTTCCTGGTGGAGGTCTACGACCCGGCCCACTCGGAGCTGGCCGGACGGTATGCGGGCGCGCCCGGCGACGTCGGCCTGCACGTGCTCGTCGCCCCGACGGACACCCCGGTGCCCGGGACCACGGACCTGGTGATGGCCGCGGTGGTGCGCTGGTGCCTGGCCCAGCCGGGGGCGCGGCGCGTCGTCGTCGAGCCGGACGAGCGCAACGCCGCCATCCGGGCGAAGAACCTGGCCGCCGGGTTCACGGAGCTCGGTCCCGTGGCGCTGGGATCCAAGACGGCGATGCTCTCGATCGCCACGCCCGAGTCCTTCACTGCCAGCCGGATCGGCGTCCTCGCCGCCGGGCTGGACCTCACCCTCCCCGAGCCCCCGCTCCTCCTCACCCCCGACAGGCAGGTGTCCGCATGACCCCCGTCCCCCCGTCCTCCCCGTCCCGCCTGGACGCGCTGACGGCGCCGACCGCCCGGCACGCCCACCGGCTGCTCGTCGCCAAGGCGATCCGCGAGTTCACCCATGAGCGGCTCCTGACGCCGGTGCGCGGCGAGCGGGTCGACGACGCCGGCCGCCACGCCTACACGCTCACCCTGGGCGGGGTGCGGTGGACGTTCACCGCGCGTGCCCTCCCGCTCGAGCACCTCGGCGTGGATCCGGACTCGGTGTGCCGTGCCGGGGATCCGGACGCGGTGGCCGTCGACCGCTTCGTCCTCGACGCGGCCGAGGTGCTCGGGCTGGCCGGCGAGGCGCTGGACGTCTATCTCGAGGAGCTCGCCTCCACCTTCGCCGCCCGGTGCCACACCCTGGCCGGCGAGCGCCCGTCCGCCGCCGACCTGGTGGACGCGGACTACACGGCGGTGGAGGCCGCCATGAGCGAGGGACACCCGGGCTTCGTGGCCACCAACGGCCGCATCGGCTGGGGGGCCACGGAGTACGCGATGTTCGCCCCCGAGGGCGGGCGGGCGCTGCACCCGGTGTGGCTCGCGTTCCCCTCCGAGCTCGGGGGACGGTGGACCTGGCCCAAGACCGCGAGCGCGGGCGCCGCCGTGCCGGCGCCGCCCCCGCCGATCACCGAGGCGGTGGCGGGCCTGTGGGCGGAGCGGGCGGCGGCGCTCGACGTCGATCCGGAGGCGTACACGCTGATCCCGGTGCACCCGTGGCAGTGGGAGCACCGGATCCAGGTGGCGTTCGCCCCCGACCTCGCCGCGGGGCGGCTGGTGCACGTGGGCGAAGACCCGGACGCGTTCACGGCCATGCAGGCGGTGCGCACCCTGTTCAACGCGAGCGACCCGCACGCCCCGCAGCTGAAGACGGCGTTGTCCGTGCAGAACATGGGGTTCGTGCGCGGCCTCTCCCCCGCGTACATGTCCGTCACCCCGGCGATCAACGCGGTGGTGGCCGACCTCGTGGACTCCGACCCCCTGCTCGCGAGGTGGGGCTTCGGGGTGCTGCGGGAGTACGCCTCGGCCGGGTACACCGGGGACGCCTTCCATGCCGTGGGCTCGAAGGGTCCTCACACGAAGATGCTCGCCGCCCTGTGGCGGGAGAGTCCGCTGCCGCGCCTGGCGGAGGGCGAGCGGGTCATGACCATGGCGGCGCTGCTGCACCGGGACGGCGGGGGCCGCTCCGTGGCGGGGGCGCTCGTGGAGCGCTCGGGGCTGACGGCGGCGCAGTGGCTGCACGGGGTGGTGACGGCCTACGTGACCCCGCTGGTGCATCTGGCCGCCGCCTACTCGACCGTGTTCATGCCCCACGGGGAGAACATCGTGCTCCGCCTGCGGGAGGGACGGGTCACCGGCGCCTTCCTCAAGGACATCGGGGAGGAGGTGGTGGTCGGCGCGGACGGCGTCCCGCTCACGGAGCAGACCCGGCGCATCCGCATCGACCTCACCGACGAGGACCTCTCCCTCTCCTTCTTCACGGACATGCTGGACGGCGTGCTGCGCCATCTGGCCGACGTGATGGACGCGGACGCCCTGCTGCCGGCGGAGGAGTTCTACGCCGTGGTGGGGCGGGTCCTCGCCGAGTACACGGCCCTGGGGCTCGCGGATGTGGAGCGCCTCGGCCTGGACGCGGAGGACTTCGCGCACTCGTGCCTGAACCGGTTGCAGCTGCGGAACGCCACGCAGATGGTGGACCTGACGGACCCGTCGGGCTCGCTGCTCTACGCCGGTCGCCTGGCCAACCCGGTGGCCGCGCCGCTGCGCCGCGCGCTGGCGGAGCTCCGGCAGGACGCCGCGGCATGAGCGCGGACGCGTGGACCGGGACGGCGACGGGTGACGTGGCGGGCCGTTGCCACCGGGACGCGCACGGCGTGCCGACGCTCGTGGCCGCGTCCCTGCCCGAGCTGGCCTACCTCCAGGGGTGGCACGTGGCGACGGAGCGGGCCTGGCAGGTCGACTGCGAGCACCGCCGGGTCACCGGCATGGGCGCCGAGGTGTTCGGCCCGCCGGCGGTGGCGAACGACGTCGCCGCCCGGCAGATGGACCTGGACGGCGCGGCCCGCCGGGCGTTCGACGCCCTCGACGACGCGGAGGACCGGGCCTGGTTCACCCGGTTCGCCGACGGCGTGAACGCGGGGCTGGACGCCGGGGCCCGGCGCGCGCCCGAGTTCGCCGCCCACGGGGTGAAGCCGCTGCCGTTCGACCCGCACACGGCGCTCGCCCTGCACCTGGGCTACAACGTCTGGCTGACCAACGCGCCGGCCGCCCTGTTCCGCACCCTGCTGGCCGAGCGCTTCCCCGCGCTCGCCGCGGCGCTGATCTCGCCGCGCCCCGACGCGGACGGCTCGAACGCCTGGGCGGTGCGCGTCGGCGCCGAGGGCGCTCCGCTCGTGGCCGCCGACCCGCACCGGCTGCTCGAGCTGCCCGGCGTCTACCAGCAGGTGCGCCTCGTGGTGGAGGCCGAGCGTCCCCGGGACCGCGTCGACGTCGTCGGCCTGGCCTTCCCCGGTGTGCCGGGCGTCCCGCATGTGGGGCAGTCCGAGCACGTCGCGTGGGTGACGACCTCGGCGATGGTGTCCTCGCTCGAGATGGTCCTCGAGGACGCCCCCGAGGGGCCGGAGGTCCTCGACGCCCGGACCGAGCGGGTGCACGTGCGCGGCGGCGACCCCGTGGACGTGCGGGTGGCCCACACCCCGCGCGGGCGGCTCGTGGACGTGCCCGGCGCCGGCCCGGTGAGCATGCGGTTCCCCGCCTGGGACCGCGCCGACACCGGCCTGCCGAGCGCGCGCCGGCTGCTCACGGCCGCGAGCGCCGCGGAGGCCTGCGCGGTGCTGGACGGGCACGTCGAGCCGGTCAATCGCGTGATCGTCGCGGACCGGCGGACGGTGCTCACCCGGCACGCCGGGGCCGTGCGGCGCCGGGATCGACGCTCGGCCTGGGGTGCGGCGCGGGCCTCCGCGCTGGGCCGGGGCTCCGCCGACGGGTCCCTCGATCAGCGCTGGGTGCGCTGGCCCGCGCCGGCCGCGGCGGACGACGTCGTGGTGGCGGCCAACGAGCCCCACCCGGACACCGCCTGCCTCACCGTGGACGCGTGCGCGCCGTGGCGGTCCCGCCGCATCCGGGAAGCCCTCGAGGCGCTGGCACCGCAGGAGCGGACCGTGGACGCGATGGCCGCCCTGCAGACGGACACCCGGACCCCGGGCGCGCCGCGGGCCTGGCTCGCCGACGCCGTCGACGCGCTCGTCGCGGACGGCGTGCTGGCCGCGGAGTCCGTCCCGGCGTGGGCCGGCGACGCCGCCGCCGGATCGGCCGCAGCCCGCTGGTGGCTCCTCGTGGAGCACGAGGTGGCCGCCGCCCTGATCGCGCACCTGCCGCCCGCCTCGCGGGCCCTGCTCGGCGGCCCGTGGGCACCGTGGGGCGACGCCGCCGCATGGGTCGGCGCGGCGCTCGCCGAGCGCGGGCCGGAGCCGCTGCGCGCGGCCCTGGGGATCACAGCGTCGACGAGGGACCTCGTGCGGGCCGCCGTCGCCGCCGTCGGCGACGCCGCCGAGCCGCCGGGCCCCGACGGCGCGGCCCGGACCTGGGGCGAGGCGCATGCCCTGACCCCGTTCCTGTTCACGCACGAGCATCCCGGCGGGCCGGACGAGCCGGGGCTCGCCGACGTGCTCGACACGATCGGGTCCGTCCGGGTGGGCGGCACCGCGGACGCGGTCTGCGCCACCTCGCACGCCCCCGGCCTGGCCGTCGGCACCCACCGCGGGCCGGTGGCCCGGGTCGTGTTCGACCTCGGCGACCGCACCCGCAGCCGGTGGGTCGTCCCGTTCGGCGCCTCCGGTCTCGGAGGCGGGCACGTGACGGATCAGCTGGACGCGTGGGCCGCCGGCCGCCTGCTGCCCGTGCCGTCCGGTCCCGTCCCCCCGTCCGCCGGCAGCGGCGTCGCACCCGCCCGCTCCGTCCCCGGCGGGGCCCCTCCGGGACGCATCGTGGCCGAGGTCGGCGTCGGGGCGTTGGGCCTGACCATGACGCGCGTCCGCCCGGCCCTGGACGCCCCGCTGATCCACGCACTCGTCACGGAGCCGCGGGCGGAGTTCTACGGGATGCGCGGGCACAGCGTGCAGGACGTCGAGGAGGTCTACGACTTCCTCGAGTTCCAGCCCACCCACGCGAACCACCTCGTGTGGCACGGCGGGACCCTCATGGCCCTCGTGCAGACCTACGACCCTCGCGCGGAGGAGGTCGGCGGCGCCTACGAGGTGCGGGACGGGGACCTCGGATTCCATTTCATCACCGCCCCCGGCGGCCTGCAGGGGCGCGCCCGCGCCACGGCCTACCGGAGCATTGTGGACTGGTTGGGCGCACGCCCCGGCACGCGTCGGCTCGTGATCGAGCCGGACGTCCGCAACACGCGGGCCGTGAAGACCGCCCGGGCTCTGGGCTTCACGGTGGACCGGGAGGTCGAGCTGCCGGGCAAGCGGGCGGCGCTGTGCTTCCGCGACGTGCGCTGACCCGGCCCCGCACACGGCGACGGCGCGCACCCGCCTCGGTGCGCGCCGTGATCGTGCCGGTCAGGGGCGGTGGCTCACTTGTGCTCGGCCACGCCCGTCTGGCCCTCCCGGACCAGGGCGGTCATGCGGGAGACCGTGCGGAAGTACTTCTTCATGTAGCCGCCGTGCATCATCTCCTGCGTGAACAGGGCGTCGAAGGGCACGCCGGAGGCGAGGACGGGCACGTCCTTGTCGTACAGGCGGTCCGCGAACACCACGAAGCGCAGGGCCGTGGCCTGCTCCGTGATGGTGTGCACGTCGTGGAGGGCGAGCACGTCCACGTCCTTGACGAGCTCGCGGTAGCGGGAGGGATGCACGCGGGAGAGCATCGCGGTGAGGTCCGCGAAGTCGTCCACGGCGAGCACGCCCGCGTCGGGGAAGTTCTCCTGGGCGGTGGTCTCGACGGCGGCGTCGTCCAGGGGCGACGGGGCGGCGGAGAGGCCGCGGTGGCGGTAGTCCTCGCCGTCCACGCGGATGACCTCGAACTGGTCGGCCAGGACCTGGATCTCGCGCTTGAAGTCCTGCGCCGCGAAGCGCCCCTCGCCGAGCGAGCCCGGCAGGGTGTTGGAGGTCGCCACCAGGCGCACGCCGGCGTCGGCCAGCTCGCGCATGAGGCGGGACATCAGCACGGTGTCCCCCGGGTCGTCGAGCTCGAACTCGTCGATGCACACGAGGGTGTACTCCTTGAGCTCGTCCACCGCCTTGCGGAAGGACAGGGCGCCCACGAGGTTGGTGTACTCCACGAACGTGCCGAACGCCTTGGGTCCGGGGGCCGCGTGCCACGTCGAGGCCAGCAGGTGGGTCTTGCCGACGCCGAAACCGCCGTCGAGGTAGATGCCGGCCGGCCCTGCCGCCCGCTTCTTCCCGCCGAACAGGCCGCCGAGGAACCCGCCGCCCGAACCGCCCCGGCCGAGGTCTGCCGCGAACCGGCGCAGCCGCTCCACGGCCTGTGCCTGCGAGGGGTGCGCGGGGTCCGGGATGTAGGTGTCGAAGGACACCGTGCCGAAGCGGTACGACGGGTGGAAGCCGGACAACAGCTGGTCCGGGGTGACCTGCGGCGAACGGTCGGCGAGGTGGACGATCTGAGCCACGGGACACTCCCAGGGTCGACGACGGGGATTCCGGGCCATGCTATCGGGCCGCGGACCCGACCCATGTGACCTCGCGTGTCCCGGACTGAGGGGCCCCTACCCTCTTACGTGACACCGACGTGCCGTAATCTGGCGCGCAGGGCACGGACACGGAACCCGCCGTCGTCGTGCCGCCCGCCCCGGGCCCGTGCGGGCCCGCCCCGACGCGAAGGAAGGCAGTGCCATGACCGATACCGCCGCGAAGTTCTCCGAGTACGCCCACCCCGAGAAGCTGGTGTCCACGCAGTGGGTCGCCGACCATGTCGGCGACGAGGACGTCGTGGTCCTCGAGTCCAACGAGGACGCTCTCCTCTACTCCACCGGCCACATCCCCGGCGCCCAACGCGTCGACTGGCACACCGAGCTCAACGACCCCGTCACCCGCGACTTCGTCGGCCCCGAGGCCTTCGCCGAGTTCGCCGCCTCCAAGGGGATCTCCCGGGACACCACCGTGGTGTTCTACGGCGACAAGTCCAACTGGTGGGCCGCCTACGCCCTGTGGGTGTTCACCCTCTACGGCCATGAGGACCTGCGCCTGATGGACGGCGGCCGTGACAAGTGGATCGCGGAGGGACGCGAGACCACCCGCGAGGTCCCGACCGTGGCCCGCGCCGAGTACCCGGTGATCGAGCGCGACGACCACACAGATCGTGCCGCCCGCGAGGACGTCCTGCAGGCCATCGGGACCACCCCGCTGATCGACGTCCGCTCCCGTCCCGAGTACACGGGCGAGACCACGCACATGGCCGGCTACCCGCAGGAGGGCACCCTGCGCGGCGGCCACATCCCCACGGCGGCGTCCGTGCCGTGGGCGTCCGCGGCCAACGAGGACGGCACCTTCAAGTCCCGCGCCGAGCTGGAGCAGGTCTATCGCGCCGGCGCCGGGCTGCAGGAGGGTGACGACGTGATCGCCTACTGCCGCATCGGCGAGCGGTCCTCCCACACCTGGTTCGTGCTCAAGTACCTGCTCGGCCACGAGGACGTCCGCAACTACGACGGCTCCTGGACCGAGTGGGGCAACGCCGTGCGCCTGCCGATCGCCGTCGGCGAAGAGCCGGGCGAGGCCCCCGCGCGCTGAGCCCCCGGCACGGCGTGGATCACTAGACTGGGACACCATGACCGAGAACCACGCCGTGCCCGCCGCCCTGGCCGAGATCATCGACGACTTCGCCGGGGTGCCCGATCCCGAGAAGCTCGAGCTGCTGCTGGAATTCTCGGACGAGCTGCCGGCGCTGCCGGAGCGCTACGACGGCCACGAGGCCGAGATGGAGCAGGTCGTGGAGTGTCAGACCCCGCTGTTCCTGGCCGTGGAGCTCGAGGGTGAGCCCGGTCCGCAGGCCCCGGTCCGCCTCTTCATCACCGCTCCCCCGGAGGCGCCCACCACGCGCGGTTTCGCCTCCGTGCTCACCCAGGGCCTGGACGGGCTGAGCGCCCTCGAGGTCCTGGACGTGCCCGAGGACATCCCCACCCGCCTCGGTCTGGCCAAGGCCCTCACCCCCCTGCGCCTGCGCGGAATGTCCGCCATGCTCGGCCGCATCAAGCGCAACGTGCGCGAGCAGGCCGGGATCGCCTGAGTCCGCCGTGGGCCAGCGCAAGAAGGATCGCAGCGCCCGGCACGGGGCGGCCACACCGGCCGTCGCCGCCCTCGAGGCCGCCGGGGTCCCGTACCGGCTGCACACCTTCGACGTGGCCCTCGACGCCGGCGGCGAGCGGTTCGGCGTCCAGGTCGCCCGGGCGCTCAGCGTGCCCGCCGACCGACTGTTCAAGACGCTGATGGTGGCGGACCCCGACGGCGCGCTCGCCGCGTGCGTGGTGCCCGTGTCCGGTCAGCTGGACCTGCGGGCCGCCGCCGCGGTGCTGGGCGTCAAGCGACTCGCCCTGGCCGATCTGGCCGTCGTCGAACGCCGGACCGGCTACGTGCGGGGCGGCGTCTCTCCCCTGGGCCAGCGCCGGCCCCACCCCGTCGTCCTGGACTCCTCCGCCCTCGACGCGGAGCTCATGTACGTCTCCGGCGGGCAACGCGGCCTGGATGTGGAGATCGCGCCCGCCGACCTCGTGCAGGTGACGGGCGCCGTCGTCGCGGAGATCGCGGCGGACTGACGGGCGGGTCCTGCGGCCGGGCCGGTCAGACGTCGTCGCGCGCCTGGCGGCGCACCACAGCCATGCGCTGGCCGACGGTGACCAGGGAGGCTGCGGCGAGCAGCCCCAAGGTGACGGCCAGGACGACCGGGGGCAGACCGAGGCCGGTGAGGCCGGCGACCACGAGGGTGGCCACGAGCCGTTCGGCGCGCTCGGCGATGCCCACGTGCGCGTCCCAGCCGAGGGCCTCCGCCTTGGCGCGCACGTAGGAGACGAGCATGCCCAGGGCCAGGCAGGCCCCGGAGAGCGCGCCGACCGCGGGTGCGGCGCCGACGCCGAAGCCCCACAGGCACAGCCCGAGGAACACGGCCGCGTCCTGCACGCGGTCCAGGGTGGAGTCGAGGAACGCGCCCCAGCGGCCGGTGGACCCGGCCTCGCGCGCCATGATCCCGTCCACCAGGTCCGAGAACACGAACGCGGTGATGAAGAGCGTGCCCCAGAACAGGTGCCCCAGGGGGAAGAGCACGAGCGCGCCCAGGCTCACGCCGAGTGTGCCGACGACCGTCACGGTGTCCGGACTGACCCCGGCCCGCAGGAGCGTACGGGCCACCGGGGTGAACAGGCGGGTGGTGACGCCGCGCGCGTGACGGTCCAGCATCAGGCGGGGTCTCCGGCCCCCGGGCGAGGATGCTCGGCCGCGGCACGGGCGTTGGCCGCCCGGCGCGCGGCGTGGTCCCGGGCGGCCCGGTCCCAGACGCCCGCGAGGATCTGCCGGGTCTCCCCCAGGGTCTGCGACATGTTCTTGGTCCGAGCGATGATCGGCAGGAAGTTGCCGTCGCCGGTCCACCGCGGCACCACGTGCTGGTGCAGATGGGCCGCGATCCCGGCGCCGGCCACCGCCCCCTGGTTCATGCCGAGGTTGTAGCCGGACGCGCCGGCGGCCTGGCCGAGGGCGAGCATCGCCGTCTGGGTCAGCTCCGCCATCTCGGCGGCCTCCTCCGTGGTGGTGTCCGTGTACAGGGGCACATGGCGGTAGGGGCAGACGAGCAGATGACCGGGGTTGTACGGGTACAGGTTCAGCACCACGTAGGCGGTGCGGCCGCGGTGGACGATGAGGGAGTCCTCATCGTCGCGCTGCGGGGCCGCACAGAACGGGCAGGTGTGCTCGTCCTTGACCTGGCCCGTCCCCTTGGACACGTACGCCATGCGGTGGGCGTTCCAGAACCGCTCGAAGGCGTCCGGGGCGCCGGGCAGCTCGAAGCCGTCCGTGGCGGCGGCGTCCGCCGACGCGCGGGCCTGCGCCCGCGCGTCGGATCCGCCGGTGCCGGGGCTGGTCATGGGGTGACCTCGCGCTCGCGCACCGCCTTCACGATGCGTTCGATCGCCTCCTCCACCGGCACGCCGTTGTCCTGGGTGCCGTCGCGGAAGCGGAAGGACACGGCGTTCGCCTCCCTGTCCTCGCCGCCGGCGATCAGCACGAACGGCGCCTTCTCCTTGGCCGCGGTGCGGATCTTCTTCGGGAAGCGGTCCGAGGAGTCGTCCAGGCGCGCCCGGATCCCCTCGGCACGCAGCTTCGCGACGACGTCGTCCAGGTAGTCGTTGAATGCCTCGGCCACCGGGATGGCCACGACCTGCTCCGGGGCAAGCCAGGCCGGGAACGCGCCGGCGTAGTGCTCGGTGAGGACGCCCAGGAAGCGCTCGATGGAGCCGAAGAGGGCGCGGTGGATCATCACGGGGCGCTGACGGGTGCCGTCGGCGGCCTGGTACTCGAGGTCGAAGCGCTCGGGCAGGTTGAAGTCCAGCTGGATGGTGGACATCTGCCACGTACGGCCGATGGCGTCCCGGGCCTGGACCGAGATCTTCGGGCCGTAGAACGCGGCGCCGCCCGGATCCGGGACGAGCTGCAGACCGGAGGCCTCCGCGACCTCGGCGAGGGTGCGGGTGGCCTCCTCCCAGATCTCGTCGGAGCCGACGAACTTCTCCGGGTCCTTCGTGGAGAGCTCGAGGTAGAAGTCGTTGAGGCCGTAGTCCTTGAGCAGGTCGAGGACGAAGTTGAGCGTGGTGGTCAGCTCCTCCTTCATCTGCTCGCGGGTGCAGTAGATGTGGGCGTCGTCCTGGGTCATGCCGCGCACGCGCGTGAGCCCGTGGACCACGCCGGACTTCTCGTACCGGTACACGGAGCCGAACTCGAACAGCCGCAGCGGCAGCTCACGGTAGGACCGGCCGCGGGAGCGGTAGATCAGGTTGTGCATGGGGCAGTTCATCGGCTTGAGGTAGTAGTTCTGCCCCTGGCGCGTGATCTCGCCGGTCTCGGGATCACGGACCTCGTCGATGCGCATGGGCGGGAACATGCCGTCCGCGTACCAGTCGAGGTGGCCGGACACCTCGTAGAGGTGCTGCTTGGTGATGTGCGGGGTGTAGACGAACTCGTAGCCGGCCTCGGTGTGGCGCCGACGGGAGTAGTCCTCCATCTCCTTGCGGATGATGCCGCCGCGCGGGTGGAACACGGGCAGGCCGGAGCCGAGCTCGTCCGGGAAGGAGAAGAGATCCAGCTCGGCGCCGAGCTTGCGGTGGTCGCGGCGCTCGGCCTCGGCGAGGCGCTCCTGGTAGGCCTTGAGGTCGTCCTTGCTGGCCCACGCGGTGCCGTAGATGCGCTGCAGCTGCTTGTTCTTCTCGTTGCCGAGCCAGTAGGCGGCGGCGGAGCGGGTGAGCCCGAAGCCGTTGCCGATGAGCTTGGTGGAGGGCAGGTGCGGGCCGCGGCAGAGGTCGCACCACACGGCGTCGCCGGTCTTGCGGTCCACGTTGTCGTAGATGGTGATCTCCCCGGCCCCGACCTCCACGGAGGCGCCCTCGCCGGCGGTGTCCGCGGCGTCCTTTTTGCCGAGCAGCTCGAGCTTGTAGGGCTCGTCCGCCATCTCGGCGCGGGCGGTCTCCTCGTCCACGACGCGGCGGCGGAAGGTCTGGCCGGACTTCACGATCTTCTGCATGAGCGAGGAGATCTGCTTGAGGTCCTCGGGGGTGAAGGGATCGTCGACGTCGAAGTCGAAGTAGAAGCCGTCCGTGATGTACGGGCCGATGCCGAGCTTGGCGCCCGGGCGCAGCTGCTGCACGGCCTGGGCCATCACGTGGGCGGTGGAGTGCCGCAGCACCTCGAGGCCCTCGGGCTCCGTGATGTCCACCGACTCGACGGACGCGCCGGCGGGGATCTCGCGGGCCAGGTCCCAGAGCAGGCCGTCCACCCGCATCACGGCGGTGGTCGGCTTCTCGCGGAAGAGGTCGAGGCCGGTGGTGCCGTGCGTCACCTCCCGCAGCTCTCCGTCCACGGTCAGCAGGATGTTCTTCGGCTCCGACACGGTGCTCCTTCGAGGTCTGGCTTCGGGATCGGTGGCGTACGGGGGCCACCGTCGGCCGCGTCCCATTCTAGGGGCGCGGCCGGACGGCGGGGCACGGAGGCGAGCGGTCTCATCTGTCCGGGGTGGGCAGCAGCTCCCACGTCTCCGGGTGGGGCACCGGGATCGGGGTGTGCTCCGGAGCGGGCCGATCGGGTGCCGTGCGGCCGGGGCGGGCCCCGCCGGCCGGCCCGACGTCGGTACGCACCTTCACGGGCCAGCCGCCCGTGCCGTGGTGCGGGATGTCCGGCAGGGGCTGCGCCCCGGTGCCCGCCCGGCCGCTGCGGCGCGCGGCGGCGGCTCGGCGGTCCGCCGCGAGCCAGTCCCGCCACTGCTGCCGGGTGGCGTCCAGGTAGTCGGGGTCCGGGAGCGTCTCGGGCCGGTGCAGGTCCCAGGCGCGCACGGCCTGGACGGACACGGCCCGGTCGCCGGTGCGCCGGACGGTGCCCTCGATCAGCAGGAGGCGGGCGGAGAAGAGCATCTCCCCGGAGGCGTGCTGGGCCTCGGTGAAGAAGGAGGCGTCCACGCAGCCGGTGCCGTCGTCCACGGAGAGGAACACCACCCGCTTGCCGCTGCGCATGGGCGGGGTCTGGGTGGCCACGCGCACCCCTGCCACGAGCACCCGGGACTGCGTGCGCAGCCCGAGCAGGTCCTTCGCCCGGGTGACGCCGAGCGCGTCCAGGTACGGGGCGTGGGAGTCCATGAGGTGGGCGGTGACGTCCAGGGCGGTGAGCTCCAGCTCGGTGCGGACCCGGGCGGCCGGGCCCGGGTCCGGGAAGAGCGGGGCGAGGGCGGTGAGCTCGGTGTCCGGCAGGTCCAGGGCCAGCTGGCCCTCCACCTGCCGTGGACGGGCGGACCGCGAGCGCGGGGCGGTGCGGCCGGGGGCGGTGCCGCGGGTGGTGGAGTGCTGGAGTTCGAGGTGGTGGACGAGGTCGGTGCGGGAGGCGCCGCCGGGTGGGAGGAGGCAGTCGAGGGCGCCGAGCTGGGCGAGGCGTTCGAGGTTGCGGGCGGTGGGGCGGGCGCGGTCGCGGACGTCGGCGAGGGAGCGGTAGGGACGGCCGGCGTCGAGGCGGTCGGTCTCGGCTTCGCTGAGTCCGGAGAGGCTGGTGAGGGGCAGGCGGATGCCCCAGCGGCCGGGGGCGCCGTCGTCGATCTCGGGGTGGGCGGGGACCCACTCGACGTGGACGTGGCGGGAGGAGGCGTTGACGTCCACGGGGAGGACGGGGATGCCCATGCGGCGGGCCTCGGCGACCATGAGGCGGGCGGGGTACATGCCGGGGTCGTGTTCGAGGATGGCGGCCATGAAGGCGGCGGGGTGGTGGGTCTTGAGCCAGGCGGAGTGGTAGGTGGGGACGGCGAAGGCGGCGCCGTGGGCCTTGCAGAAGCCGAAGGAGCCGAAGGCGGAGAGGGTGGCCCAGACCTCGTCGATGACTTCGAGGGAGTAGCCGCGGGCGAGGGCGCCGGTGCGGAAGGCCTCTTCGACGAGGTGTTCCTGCGGGCCGCCGAGGAGGCGGCGGTGCTCGTCGGCGCGGGCCAGTCCGCAGCCGGTCATGACGTCCATGGTGCGTAGGACCTGTTCGTGGAAGACGGTGACCCCGTGGGTCTCGGCGAGGACGGGCCGCAGGTCGGGGTGCGGGTAGTGGGCGGGTGCCCAGCCGTGCCGCTGTTCAAGGAAGGGTCGGACCATGTCGGACTGCATGGGGCCGGGGCGGAAGAGGGAGATGTCCACGGTGAGGTCGTTGAACTCGCGGGGGGCGAGTTTGCCGACGAGTTCGCGCTGGCCCGGGGACTCGATCTGGAAGCAGCCGAGGGTGTGGGTGGTGCGGATCATCGCGTAGGTGGCGGGGTCGTCGAGGGGCACCTGTTCGAGGTCGATGCGCTCGCCCGTGGTGCGTTCGACCTCGGCGATCGTGTAGGCGATGGCGGACTGCATGCGCACGCCGAGGATGTCGAGCTTGAGGAAGCCCATGGGGTCCATGTCGTGCTTGTCGAACTGGCTCATGGGCAGGCCCATGCCGGAGGGCTGGACGGGGGTGCGGTGCAGCAGGGTGGCGTCGCCGAGGATGACGCCGCAGGGGTGCATGGAGATGTGGCGGGGCAGGCGGTCGAGGCGTTCGGTGAGGTCGACGAGCAGGTCCAGCTGGCGGTCGCCCTCGGCGCGGCCGGACTCGATGCGGCGGGAGAGGCCGCCGAGTTCGGGCATGCGCTGGAGTGCCTCGCGGAAGTTCGAGGCGGAGAAGCGCCAGAGCTGCTTGGCGATGGCGTCCACCTCGGGTTCGGGCATGCCGAGGGCGAGGCCGGCGTCGCGGACGGCGCCGCGGGCCCGGTAGGCGTTCTGCATGCTCATGAGGGTGGTGCGCTCGGCGCCGAAGCGCTCGACGACGGCGTGGTAGATCTCGTGGCGGCGGGCGGACTCCACGTCGATGTCGATGTCCGGGAGGGTGGAGCGGTCGGTGGAGAGGAAGCGCTCCATGATCAGGCCGTTGGCCATGGGGTCGACATGGGAGATGCGCAGGGCGTGGTTGACGAGGGAGGAGGCGCCGGAGCCGCGGGCGGCCACGCGGATGCCCATGCCCTCGATGAGGTCGACGACGGCGGCCACGGTGAGGAAGTAGGAGGAGAAGCCGAGTCGGGTGATGATGCCGAGCTCGTGCTCGGCGCGGTCCTGCAGATCCCGGGCCGCCTGGCTGGTGCCGGGGAGGCCTCCCCCGGTGTGGAGGTGGGGGTAGCGGGCGAGGAGGCCGGTGCGGGTGCGCTCGCGCAGCACGTGCTCCGGGGGGCCGTCGATGCCGATGACGGCGGCCTCGGGGACGCGGGGCACGCCCCAGCCGAGGTCGGTCTCGGGGTCGAGTGCGCAGGCCTCGGCGAGGCGGCGGGTGGCCTCGAGCAGGGGGGCGGGGCGGTCGTCGGCGGCGAAGGCGACCTCGTGGGCGATGCGGTGCATGGCGGCGGTGGACTTGAGCCAGCCCTGTCCGTTGGGCTGCAGGTCGTGGAGGGCGTCGAGGGAGCTGAGGGCACGGACGGCGTCGAGGACGTCCGCGGTGGCGGCACCGTCCGGGGCCGCGTAGCGCACGGCGTTGGTCAGGACGGCGGGGATGCGGGCCTGGCGGGCGGCGCGGAGGGTCTTCACGGCGTGCCCGGTGTCGAGGCGGCGGCCGGGGGCGGAGAGGTGGGTGACGACGTCGGCGTGGGGGCTGCCTGCGGGCAGGGCCGCCTTCCAGCGGCGCAGGGCGGCGAGGCCGGCCGCGTACCGGCGGCGGGCCAGGTGGCGGCCGACGTCCGAGTCCGGGCCGAGGAGGACGAACAGCTCGGGGGTGGGCGGGTTGTCCCGGTTGGCGGCGGTGGGGACCCGGCCGGCCGCCGCGGCGGCGAGCTCGGCGACGCTGGCCCACGGGCTGCCGCCCGCCGCTCCCCCGGTGGTGCGGGCGTGGGCGGCGGAGACTAGCTCGCACAGGGAGCGGTAGCCGGAGCCATGACAGCCGCCTCGGGCGAGCACGACCACGCGGCCGGCGTCCTCGTCCTCGCTCCACCGGACGGCCAGGTCCACGCCCACGATCGGGGTGATGCCGTGGCGCAGGCAGGCGCCCACGTGCTTGGCCATGCCGTAGAGCCCGTCCCGGTCGGTGCAGGCCAGCAGGTCCATGTCCGCGGCCGCGGCGGCGGCCACGAGGTCCTCGGGCCAGCTGGCCCCGTAGTGGGCACTGAACGCGGAGGCGACGTGCAGGTGGGCGAAGGGTGCGGCGGTGCGTCCGGCCGCGGTGGCCCGGCTCATGCCGACCGCCTCAGGTCCTGGGCGTGCTCGTGGACGCGCACGAGCCGCCACCGGCCGGAGTCCAGGTGGTGGGCGACGTCGAGGGTCTGCAGGGGCGCGGCGCCGGCCCGGGCCAGGCGGACCTGCAGCCGCCACATCTCGTGGTCGACGAGACCGGCGCCGCGGCCCTTCTCCGCGCGGACCTCCTCCGCCCACCAGCGGCGCCGCTCGAACCAGCGCACGGGGCGCTCTGCGAGGACGTAGTCCCGCCCGTTCCAGCGCAGCCCCTGCGGGGTACCGTCTGCCCCGCACTCCACCGCCACCGACTGTGTGAGGACTCCCATTCTGCTTCTCTCCCTGTGCACTGCTGACCGGACCGACGACGGGGTGCCGTCGGGCGATGGGAGCGCGGCCCGTCCGGCGGACCGGACGCGGGGAAGAAGTGGGAAGGTGGGGCCGCACCCCCGATCGTACTCGAACACGTGTTCGAATGCGATGTGTGCGAAGGTAGGGCGCCCGCCGGACACGTTAAGGACGCATCGCCCCGAGACGGGCGAGGCCGGGAACGCCCTTTTCGTGAGGCCGGCTGGCCGAGTCCTGGCCGTAGGCCTCAAACCCGACCTTGGGGCGCACACGCACGAGAAAATCGTCTCTTGGGCCGGAAGAAGTGCGCCGGCACGGTCCTGTGGACAATGCGAGCAGGACCACAATCCGTCTGCGTATACTCCGAACCAACCGGGCCTCGCATGCCACGGGCACCGCGCTGCGGGATCAGCGCGGGAGGCGCGGACACACGACGGACGTCCAGTTGGAGGGGAAATGTCTCTCACCGCACCCGGGCGCGCCCTGCGCCGCCACCGATTCGCCCAGGCGGGCACGCTCAGCGTGGCCTTGGCGCTCACACTGACCGCCTGCGGCGGACAGTCCGAGCCCGCCGAGTCGTCGACGACGTCGCCCTCGTCCGCCAAGCCCGCCGCCGAGACGTCCGCGCCCGCGAGCACGAGCGAGACCGCGGGCGTCAGCTCATCCCCCACGGCCACGGAGAGCGGGTCCGGCGAATACGTGCCCGCGTCTGCCGACGGCCCCGCGCGGAACGTGCCCAAGCCGGAGATGCCCGCCGCCATGAAGGAAGAGACCAAGGAGGGCGCCGAGGCGGCAATTCGCTATTTCTGGGACGTGCACTACTACGCCGAGCAGACCGGAGACACGGAACTCCTCGACTCTCTCTACAGCGAGTATTGCGAGTTCTGCCAGTTCAGCTCGCACGACCTGCAAATGATCTACAAAGACGGGGGGTGGTATACCGGCACTGAGGTACAGATCGATTCGATTCTGACTCATCGATCCGAAACCGGGTATGTCTCGACACTCCTTGTCACTACGGGCACAGGAACGGGGTACGCCAAGGGCGGGGTTGTTCCCGAGAACGGGGATGTGGAAGCGGCCTCCGAGCAGCCTTGGATCGCGGAGCTCTCGTTCAACCCCGAATCTTCACACTGGATTGTTGACGAGATGTCATATGAAGGTTCGATCGGATCTAACTGATGGGGCGCATCTGGATTGCATTAGCGGCATTATCAATCAGCCTCATATTCGTGCCTGCCACTGCCGTCGCCACACCTTCACACGCACAAGACATCGAGTCGTGCACTTCTTCGAAGAGCCACTACTCAATGAACAAAAAGGGCATTGCGGCGAATAAGAGATGCTCAGATAGACACTCATCAACCTCGAGTTCAGTTGTTGCAACTGATGACTCAGCGACCGCCGCCCGCCCGGACCCACACCTAGAGCACAAGACGGTCAGTGCATGCTTCTCAGGGCAGCTGGGCAATCCGGATTTCGAGAGCTGCCGAGAGCAAGAGGCGAACTTCTGCCCCGAAGGCTCATGGATCCGCGCACAGACGACAGACACTCGTCAACCTGATGCGAATCCCGTCTATGGCGCCCCCAAATGTTGGGCGGCCAAGGCCTCCAGCAACGGCGCCCCGCCCGTCTCCATCGACGAGGTCCGCACGCTCCTCGTGCTGGAGCCTGAGATCCGGTCGGACAACGGCGGACGCGGGATCCGCAATGCGGAGACGAACTTCTACGCAGACGCCGAGACGCGCACGCTCGTCACCACCCTCAACGGGGTCGAGGTCGAACTCCGCGCCACGCCGGTGAGCTTCCACTGGGATTACGGGGACGGGTCCCCCACCAAGACCACCTCAGTCGCAGGCCAGAGCCAGCCGGAGTTCAACGTCCCCACCCCCACGAGCCACGTGTACGAGGACACCGGCCAGTACACGGTCCGCCTCACCACCGTCTACATCGGCGAATACCGGGAGGCCGGGGGCGAGTGGGTGCTCATCCCGGGCACCATCAGCCTCGACTCGGCCCCTGTCACCGCGAACATCTGGCGCACCATCACCCGCAATGTCGCCGATGACTGCAGCGTCGACTCCTCAGCCTGGGGCTGCACCGGCCCCATCGAATCCGCTCCGGCCGGCTGAGCACAGACCGCGGGGCGGCCGACGGTCTGCCGTCGGCCACCCCGCGGCCCACTCGTCGGTCGGGTATGTCAGACCCGGCGCACCCGCCCCCGGGCCAGGAACACGAGTCCCGCGCCGAGGGCCCCGAGCGCTCCGAGCGCGCCCGCCGGGACCTCACGCCCGGTCTCGACCGTGTCCGGGGTCGTGTGGGTCTCCTCCTCGCCCGTTCCCTCACCCGGCTCCTCCCCGGCCACGGGCGCCGGAGTGTCGACGGGCTCCTGCTCGGCGGGCGGCACCGGGTCCGCCTCGCCGGGAGACGGGGCGTCCTCCCCCGCCGGCACGTTCAGGGCCCGGGGCTTCTGCCCGTCCGCGAGCAACTCGACGAGCGCGAAGACGTCGGACCGCGCCGCGTCCTAGGTGATGATGACGTCCTCACTCTTGGTCATCCCGTCCAGCGACCAGTCGAGGACGAGGCGGTCGTCGGTCGGGTATGTCGCGTCGGCGAGGTAGTGAAACCCGGTGAAGGAGTCCACCGTGGTGTCGCGCCAGAGGGCACCCCAGCGCGGACCCCACGAGAGTTCCGCGACCGCCGCGTCGTCGCCCAGGCCTTCGGGCCGGAACGGCAGCAGCACGCCCGGCTCGGCGTGCTCCAGCGTGAGGAACCGCTCGGGGTAGTCCCCGAACACGGGGTCGGCCAGGCTGTGCTCGCCCCACGCGTAGACGAGCCCGGCAGAGGGGCCTCTGTTGCCCTCCGGAGTGCCGGCGGTCTCGTCGTAGAGAGCGGCGGCCACCGGGGTGCCGTCCACGGACAGGGTGAACAGGAGATGACCGTCTCCGGCCTCACCGTGGCACCCCTCCAAAAGATGCGGCGCTCGCGCCGGCCCGGTGACATCCACGCTACGCAGAGCCCATTCTCAGGGGGAGTTCAGGACGGTCTCGGATCCGTCTCGATCCGATCACGGTGCCGCGGCACCGCGTTCCCGCGCCTCACGGGCAGGTCATCCCCGTCGCCCCGTCCCTCAGAGCAGCGTTCCCTGCTGCTCTCTCATCTCCTGGGTCAGCTCCGGCCCGTTGTTCCGGACATTCCCCACGGCGCCCCCCACGGGCCGCAGCGACCAGCCCGCCGCGACGTCGTACGCGCCGGCGCACACCTCGCCCACGAGGGCGTCAGCTTCTTCGGCAGACCCGAGCGTGTCCGGGGCGAGCCACCGGTCCATCGTCTCGGCGTCCATGGGCACGGGCATCCGGTCGTGCAGCTGGCCGAGTGCGGCGAGCACCGGCTCGTCGTCGTCCGCGTCGGGTGCGGCCATGGTGAGGATCGTCGTCGAGAGGACCCAGGCGTCCTCCCCCGCGGCCTGGGCCTCGGGGTCCTGCCACCACTCGTACAGGCCGGCGAACCAGATGACCGGCCCCTCGCCGTCCCCGGCCCCGGCCGGGTGCACGTAGTAGGGCTGCTTCTTCGCGGCCCGCCCGTCGGGGCCCTTGGCGCCAGGCTCCGGCGTCTTCCACTCGTAGTAGCCCTCCACCGGCACAGCGCAGCGGCGGGCGCGGACGGCGGCCCGGAACGTCGGCTTGGAGGCCACGGTCTCCGAGCGCGCGTTGAACGCACGGGACCCCACGGACAGCCCCTTCGCCCACGGCGGCACCAGGCCCCAGCGGGCCACGTGGATCCGCCGGGTCACCCCGGCACCGCCGTCGTCCGCGTGCGCCACGAGGATCGGCACCTCGGCTGTCGGCGCCACGTTCCAGCTCTGGCGCAGCACCAGCTCCTCATTCGTCTCGGCATCGCCCAGGGCCACCAGGTCGCTCGTGGCGCGGGCCATCACGTAGCGGCCGCACACGTCAGCGGTCCCTCCCGTCCCGGCCACGCTCGACATACATCCACGCGATGCCGAGGGCGAAGCCCATCATCGCGCAGCCGAGCACAGTGCCCCAGGGCCTCTCGGTGCCCAGTCCGAACACCACCCCCAGGCCGACGCCGATCAGCAGCCCCACCAGCGGGATGCGCCACTGCGCGAGCGTGTCGGCACCGGCCGGAGCCTCGTGCGCCTCGTCCTCGTCTCTGCCATGTCGTGCCACGGTTCGCCCCTCCGTTCACATCGGTGCTGCGGGTCAGGTTGCAGTCTCCCCCGGCCGCCGCGGCGACACCACACACCAGGCCCCCCGGCTGCTCACCGATGCGTCGCACAGACACCTGTGATGGGATGGGCAGAACGAGCCCGCACGTCGCGCCGCCCCACGCATGCGCGGCATCGGGCAGATCCCCACCACCAGGAGGAACAACGTGTCCCAGAAGGTCCGCGGCGTCGTCGCCATGGCGAAGGACGCCCCCGTCACCATCGAGACCATCGTCATCCCCGATCCGGGACCCGGCGAGGCCGTCGTCGACATCAAGACCTGCGGCGTCTGCCACACGGATCTGCACTACCAGCAGGGCGGGATCGGCGACGAGTACCCGTACCTGCTCGGCCACGAGGCCACGGGTGTGGTCTCCGCGATCGGCGAGGGCGTCGACCACGTCAAGGTCGGCGACACCGTGATCCTCAACTGGCGCGCCGTGTGCGGCGAGTGCCGCGCGTGCCGGAAGGGCGAACCGAAGTACTGCTTCAACACCCACAACGCGACCCAGAAGATGACCCTGGAGGACGGCACGGAGCTGTCCCCGGCCCTGGGCATCGGGGCGTTCGCGGACAAGACGCTCGTCCACGCCAAGCAGTGCACCCAGGTCGACGGCGTCGACACTCCCGAGGAACAGGCCGCGGTCGGCCTGCTCGGCTGCGGGATCATGGCCGGCATCGGCGCGGCCATCAACACCGGCGAGGTCAAGCGCGGCGAGTCCGTGGCCGTGATCGGCTGCGGCGGCGTCGGCGTGGCCGCGATCGCCGGGGCGAAGCTCGCCGGCGCCACCACGATCATCGCGGTGGACATCGACGCCAAGAAGCTCGCGAAGGCCGAGGAGCTCGGCGCCACCCACACCGTGAACTCGAAGGACGAGGACCCCGTGGAGGCCATCCGCGCGGTGACCGGCGGCTTCGGCGCCGACGTGGTCATCGAGGCGGTCGGCCGCCCGGAGACCTACGAGCAGGCGTTCTACGCCCGGGACCTGGCCGGCCGCGTCGTCTTGGTGGGCGTGCCCACCCCCGGCATGGAGCTGAAGCTGCCCCTGCCGGAGGTGTTCGGCCGCGGCGGCGCGCTGAAGTCCTCGTGGTACGGCGACTGCCTGCCGGAGCGCGACTTCCCCATGCTCGTGGACCAGTACCGCCTGGGCCGCCTGCCGCTGGACGAGTTCGTCACGGAGACCATCGCCCTGGACGAGGTGAACGAGGCCTTCGAGACGATGAAGTCCGGCGACGTCCTGCGCTCGGTGGTGGTGCTCTGATGGCGCGCATCGATCACCTGGTCACCTCCGGCACGTTCTCCCTGGACGGGGAGACGTTCGACGTGGACAACAACGTGTGGATCGTCGGCGGCGCGGAGCAGTGCGTCGTCATCGACCCGGCCCATGACGCCTCGGCCGTCTGGAAGAAGGTGAACGGCCGCCAGGTGCTGGCCATCGTCCTCACCCACGGCCACGACGACCACATCCGCCAGGTCCAGGAGTTCCGCCAGATGGTGGACGCCCCCGTGCTGCTCCACCCCGCAGACCGCATGCTCTGGGACGACGTCTTCCCCGACGAGGAGCCCGACGGCGCGCTCGCCGAGGGCGACGTCCTGCGCGTGGCCGGCGTCGAGCTGCGGGTGCTGCACACCCCCGGCCACTCCCCCGGCTCGGTCTGCCTGTACGCCCCCGCGCTGGGCGAGGCCGGCGACGACGGCGCCCCGACCGGCGTCGTGTTCTCCGGCGACACCCTGTTCCAGGGCGGGCCCGGCGCCACCGGCCGCTCGTACTCGGACTTCGACACGATCATCGAGTCCATCCGCGAGCGCCTGTTCCCGCTGCCGGAGGCCACCGTGGTCCACACCGGCCACGGCGACTCCACCACGATCGGCACGGAGAAGCCGCACCTGCAGGAGTGGATCGACCGCGGCCACTGAGGACGCGCCGAGGTGGGGAAGAATGGTCCCCCGTGACCATCCTCCCCGCCTCGCCCCCTCCCTCCGTGATCCTGCTCGGCGGCGCGTCGGGCTCCGGCAAGTCCTACCTGGCCCGGCGGCACGGCCGGCCCCACCTCTCGCTCGATGCGTTCTACCGTCCGCAGTCCGACGACGGCGCCGCGGGCGGGCCCGGCCCCGTGTTCCCGCGCACCCCCTACGGTGAGATCGACTGGGACCACCCCGGAACGTGGGATGAGCAGGCGGCCGTGGACGCCGTCGTCGAACTGCTCGAGGAGGGCGCCACGCGCGTGCCCGACTACGACATCTCCACGTCCTCCGTCCGCGGGCACAGCACCGTCGCGCTCGAGCCGGGCGGGGTGATCGTGGCGGAGGGCATCTTCGCCGAGCGCATGCCCGCCGCCCTGGACCGGGCCGGAGTCCGCTACGCGGCCTGGTACATCGACCAGGCGCGGACCACGACGGCGGCCCGCCGGTTCGTGCGCGATGTCGCCGAGCGTCGCAAGCCCGTGCCGTTCCTCGTGCAGCGGGGCTGGTCCCTGTACCGGACGGACGCGGCGCGCCGGGCGGCGGCCGTGGCGGCCGGCTTCACCCCGCGACGCAAGCGGGAGATCATCGCGGATCTCACGGCCTGACGGGCCGCCCGCAGCCGGGCCGCCCGTGCCCTCAGCCGGCGGTGCCCGCGCCGAGGACGGCGAGTTGCTCGTCCACGACCTCGAGCCCGGCGGCGGCGGCCCACGCCGTGTACTCCTCCCGCAGGGCCACGGCGAACGCGGGGACGCTCACCCCGGGACGCACGTCCTCGGCCGCGCCCGCCGTGCGGGGGTCCATGTCCAGGCCGAGCTCCCGGTAGACGTCGACGAGCACGGCCCGCAGCGGGGCGGGGTCGGACACCACCACGTGGGTGGAGAACAGGAACGCCCCCTTCACCACGCGCTGCGCGGAGCCGGCCAGCTTCACCGGGTAGGTCGGCGCAGGACCCTGCACGGAGAACTCACCCGGGCAGTACTCCCCCGGGATCTCGCCCACGGAGGCGGGCACGTCCATGCGCGCGAACGCCCGCACGAACAGGTCGGCGAACTCGGCGAACCGGGCCTGCTGGGTGAGTGCCGCGTCCTCCTGCTGGCTCAGGTGGTCCACCACCAGGCAGCCGTGATGGTAGGCCGCCGCCCGCCCGCCGGCCCGGCGCACCACCGGCGCGAAGCCGTGGGCCCGGGCCGCCGCAGCCGCGGCCGCGAAACCGGGCAGCCGCGCGTCGCGCTGGCCGAACGCGACCGTCGGTTCGGGCACGTAGACGCGGATCAGATCGTCGAGGGCCCTTCCCTCGGCCGCGGCGGCGCGGAAGACGGCCAGCTCGCCCATGGCCCAGTCGAGGTCTTCAGCGGCCCCGAGGGTCCGCTCCTGCACGGCCCAGCGCAGCCGGGGAGCTGGGCTCACAGGCCGCCCTCGACCGGCCAGGAGCGCAGGGTGAGGGTCTGCTCGACGTGGGCGAAGGGGCCGTCGTCGTCGTGGAGGACGGTGCTGGTCAGGCCCACGCCGTCCGGGCCCACCGTGACCTGCCCCGCGAGGCCGAGCCAGTGGCCGGTGGGCTCGCGGTACAGGTGGATCTGCAGGTCCACGTTGGGGAAGAACCACCCGCCCGGCTTCGCCGGCAGGGCGGGGGCGATCCCGTTGGCCGCATCGGTGAGGCTGATCAGGCGCACCAGGTCGCTCGTGCTCTCCCCCGCCACCATCTCGCGGTCCGTGGTGAGCCACACCCGGCCGTGGCCCGGCCCGTGGCCGGGCAGGACGACGCCGTCGAGGGAGGCGATGTACCCGCCTCCCCATCCGTGGAGCGCGTTGTGCGACTGCGCCTGCGAGCGCGGCGGGAGGGGCTCGTCCGGCAGCTGGGCGACGGCGGAGGTGTCCGAGGTGGACAGCAGCCAGGCGCGCAGGGTCAGCACGGTGCGGCCCCGGGCGTGGAGCACGGACTCGACGAGCTCGATGGTCCGGCCCGGACGCAGGGTGCGCGTGACCACCTCGAGCTCGCCCGACCAGAGCGTGCCCAGGATGTCGTAGGAGAGCCGTCCCACCCGCAGCCCGGGAGTGGTCTCGTGCGCGGCCACCTCGTGCAGCAGCAGGCCCGAGACGGCGGCCATGTGCATCTCCTCTTCCCGCCATGCGCCCTGGGCGTGCACGGTGGAGCGCACGCGGGAGGTGCGGACGCCGTCGGCGTCCACGGTGGGCTCGCCGAGGCGCACGTAGAAGGCCAGGGGATCGTCGGCGACGGAGGCCGCGGGGGTGGAGGTGATGTCGGTCATGGGCCGAAGTCTGCCAGAACGACGACGACGGCCGGTGACGTCCCCGCGGGGATGTCACCGGCCGATGAGGCAGGCGCGGGGCGCCGTCAGGGACGCTCCGACTCAGAAGGACGGGGTGACGTCGCCGCCCGGCCAGGTCTGCTCGATGTACTCCTTGACCTCCGGCGAGTGCAGCAGCTCGTCGAGCTTCTCCACGCCCGGGGTCTTCTCCCCCTCGCGCCATGCCACGAAGTTGGCGTAGGGGTTCTCGCCGGAGATCTCCTCGACCACCACGGCGTCCTCCAGGGTCATGCCGGCCTGGATGAAGTAGTTGCCGTTGATGATGGCGAGGTCCACCGCCGGGTCGTCCAGGATCTGCACGAGGATCTCCGGCTGGTTCTCCTCGAACTGCAGGCCCTTCGGGTTCTGCTCGGGGGTGAGGGTCAGGGCGGCGGAGTCGTCCTGGATGTCCTGGAGCAGGCCGGCCTGCTCCAGCATCTTGAGGGCACGGGGCTGGTTGCCGGGGTCGTTCGTGATGGCCACGGTGGCGCCGTCCGGCACCTGGTCCACGGAGTCGAACTTCTGGGAGAACGCGGCGTAGGGCTCGATGTGCACGCCCTCGCCGTGCTCCATCTTCAGGCCGCGCTCCTCGACCTGCTTGTTGAAGAACGGCTCGTGCATGTAGTAGTTCGCGTCGATCTTGCCCTCGTTGAGCGCGGTGTTGGGCATCTGGTAGTCGTCGAACTCCTGGATCTCCAGATCGATGCCCGCCTCCTTCGCGAGGTTCTCGTCCACGAACTCGAGGATCTGGGCGTGCGGCACGGGGTTCGCACCCACCTTCACGACGACGGGATTCGCCGGGTCCGGGGTGGGGGCGGAGGAGGCCGCCGAGTCGGAGCCGCTGGCGCCGCAGGCGGAGAGGGCGAGGGCGAGAGCGGCGGTGCCGGCGCCGAGGGCGGTGCGGCGGGAGAGGGGTGACAGAGCCATGGGAGGGGCCTTTCGTATCGGAGGGGTGGAGAGATGAAGAAGAAGGTGAGAGGTCAGCGGTGGTCCATGCGGCGGATCAGCAGGTCGCCGATCCACTGGATGAGCTGCACCAGGACGACGATGACGACGATGGTCACGACCATCACCTCGGTCTGGAATCGCTGGTAGCCGTAGTTGTAGGCGAGGCGGCCGAGGCCGCCGCCGCCGATCAGGCCGGCCATGGCCGAGTAGCCCACGAGCGTCACCAGGGTGGTGGTCGTCGCCGCGATCAGGCCGGGCATGGCTTCCGGGAGGAGGACCTTGCGGATCACCTGGCCACGGGTGGAGCCCATGACCTGCGCGGCGTCCACGGTGCCCGAGGGGATCTCACGCAGCGCCGACTCCACAAGGCGCGCGAAGAACGGCGCGGTGCCGATGGTCAGGGAGATGGTCGCCGCGATGGGCCCGATCGCCGTGCCCACGAGCCACTTGGTCAGCGGGATGAGCGCCACCATGAGGATGGCGTACGGGATCGACCTCGTGATGTTGACGATCACGGCGGACAGCACCGTGTAGAGGGCGGGCATGGGATTCAATCCCCCCGGACGGGTCACATGCAGCACGATGCCCAGGAGGCCGCCGATCAGCACGGTGGCGACGCCGGAGATCGCCACCATCAGCAACGTCTCCACGACCGCCTCAGGCAGGGCCTCGGTGATCGCCGGGTTCGTGGTCAGCTTCTCGAGCCAGGTCATCGGGCTCCTCCGATCTCATCCGCGGTGACGTGGTCCTGGGCTGCCTGCCGAGCCGTGCGGACGCGAGCGGTCAGGCCTGCCTCCTGCAGGCGCGCCACCACGGCGTCGGCCGAGGCCTCCGTGGCGGACAGGCCCAGGAGCTGGTGGGAGAAGCGCTCCCCCGCGAGGTCCTCGACGGTGCCGGCCAGGATCTCGACGTCGCCGGCGCCCGCGTCGCGGACCAGCTGGGTGATGGGCAGGGAGGCGGCCCGGCCCCGGCCGAGCACCTCCACGAGGCGCTGGTCCCGAGCGGCATGGGGCGTGGGCAACGGCAGCAACGCGGCGGACAGCGGCGAGTCGAGGTCGGACGCCACGTCCCCGAGGTCGCCGGACTGGACGATCCGCCCGTCCTGCAGGAGGGACACCTCGTGGCACAGTCGCTTGACCACGTGCATCTCGTGGGTGATGACCAGGACGGTCAGGCCCAGGCGCCGGGAAAGGTCCTCGATCAGGGTCAGGACACCCTCCGTGCTCGCGGGGTCGAGGGCCGAGGTGGGCTCGTCGCAGAGCAGCACGTCGGGGTCCGACGCGAGCGCGCGAGCGATGCCCACCCGCTGCTTCTGACCGCCGGACAGCTGCGCCGGGTAGGACCCTTCGAAGCCCTCGAGACCCACCAGAGCGAGCAGCTCGTCTGCGCGCGCCCGACGCGCGGTGGCATCGGACCCGCCGGCGACCTCGAGCGGATAGGCCACGTTGTCGCGGGCGGTCCGGGAGGAGAACAGGTTGGCGTGCTGGAAGACCATGCCGATCCGGCGGCGGGAGTCCAGCAGGCCGGAGCGCGACTCCCGGGTCAGGTCCTTGCCCGCCACGGAGACCGTCCCGGAGGTCGGGGGCTCGAGCAGGGTCAGGCACCGCACGAGCGTGGACTTGCCCGCGCCGGACTGGCCGATGATCCCATGGATGCGGCCCGGGGCCACGGCGAGGTCGACGCCGCGCAGCGCACGGATCTCCTTCGCGCCCTGGCGGAAGGTCTTCTCGAGACCACGCACCTCGATCATGGGCGTGCCCATGGGATGCGCAGACGTGCTGAGAGCAGGGGTAGACGACATTCCCGTCCTTTCCATCGGTCCTGGCGTTAGCACCTGCGCCCGGTCGGTGGGGGTGTGGTTGCTGCGGCGTCGTCGAGCCAGATCTCTCGGCCGCTCAAGATGGTGAGGGGCGCCCCGGCGTCGTCACCGGTGCAGGGAAAAAGTCAACCACACCGGGGCGCCGTGGAAGGAACGACGTGACACAGGTCTCATTTCCCGACCTCTCGGAGGGCTGGACCCCGCCTCCGGCCCGCGTCATGTGTCGCCATATGACAAACCCCTGCCATCCAGTGGCCGGTGGCACCCCTCCCCACCACGACGCCGGCCCGCACCTTCACGGGAAGGTGCGGGCCGGCGTCGTGGTGGCCTGCGGACGGCGGGGCCCATCAAGGGCCTCAGGCGGACGGGATCAGAAGTCCCAGTCCTCGTCCTCGGTGTTCTCGGCCTTGCCGATCACGTAGGAGGAGCCGGAGCCGGAGAAGAAGTCGTGGTTCTCGTCCGAGTTCGGGGAGAGCGCGGAGAGGATGGCGGGGTTCACGTTCGTGGTCTCGGCCGGGAACATGGGCTCGTAGCCCAGGTTCATCAGCGCCTTGTTCGCGTTGTAGTGCAGGAACTTCTTCACGTCCTCGGCCAGGCCGACGGCGTCGTAGAGGTCATGGGTGTACTCGACTTCGTTCTCGTACAGCTCGAACAGCAGCTCGAAGGTGAAGGCCTTGAGCTCCTCCCGCTTCTCCTCCGGCAGGGTCTCGATGCTCCGCTGGTACTTGTAGCCGATGTAGTACCCGTGCACGGCCTCGTCGCGGATGATCAGGCGGATCAGGTCGGCGGTGTTGGTGAGGCGGGCGTGCGCGGAGAGGTACATGGGCCAGTAGAAGCCCGAGTAGAAGAGGAAGGACTCGAGCAGGGTGGAGGCGATCTTCTTCTTGTACGGGTCCTGGCCGTCATAGCGCTCCACGATCAGGCCGGCCTTGGCCTGCAGGTTCCGGTTCTCACGGGACCAGCGGAACGCCTCGTCGATCTCCGGGGTGGAGGCCAGCGTGGAGAAGATCGAGGAGTACGACTTCGCGTGCACCGACTCCATGAACGCGATGTTCGTGAGGACGGCCTCCTCGTGCGGGGTCATGGCGTCCGGGATGAGCGAGACGGCGCCCACGGTGCCCTGGATCGTGTCCAGCAGCGTCAGGCCTGTGAACACGCGCATGGAGAGCAGTCGCTCCTCGTCCGTGAGGTGGGACCAGGACTGGACGTCGTTGGACAGCGGCACCTTCTCCGGCAGCCAGAAGTTGTTGACGAGGCGGTTCCACACCTCCACGTCCTTCTCGTCCTGAATGCGGTTCCAGTTGATCGCCTCGACGAGGTGGGACTGCTGGGTCTCGGTCACGGCAGGGCACATCCTTCAGAAGAATTCGTTGAGAATCCGCGGATTCCGGGGGCTCTCGGGAGCACGGTCATCGGGGCGCGGGTCCGGGACAGTCTAGGCCCGCAGGGGCAGCGGCAGCCACTCGGGCGGGTCCGGGCTCACGACGTCGTGGGCCCGCCCCGTCCGTCCGTGCGCGCCGCCCCACTTCGAGGCGGGAAATCGAGCGCACCTGCGCTCAGAAGCGCGGAATACGCCGGATTTCCCGCCTCGAAGGGCTGGCTGTCAGAGCATGCAGCTGACGCAGCCCTCGACCTCGGTGCCCTCCAGCGCGAGCTGGCGCAGGCGGATGTAGTAGATCGTCTTGATGCCCTTCCTCCACGCGTAGATCTGCGCGCGGTTCAGGTCACGGGTGGTGGCCGTGTCCTTGAAGAACAGCGTCAGGGACAGGCCCTGGTCCACGTGCTGCGTCGCCGCGGCGTACGTGTCGATGATCTTCTCGTAGCCGATCTCGTACGCGTCCTCGTAGTACTCGAGGTTCTCGTTGGTGAGGTACGGCGCCGGGTAGTACACGCGGCCGAGCTTGCCCTCCTTGCGGATCTCGATCTTCGAGGCCACCGGGTGGATCGAGGAGGTCGAGTTGTTGATGTAGGAGATCGAACCCGTCGGCGGGACGGCCTGCAGGTTGCGGTTGAAGATGCCGTGCTCCATGACGGAGGCCTTCAGCTCACGCCAGTCGTCCTGCGTGGGCAGGGCGATCCCGGCCTCGGCGAACAGCTCGGCGACGCGCTCGGTGGCGGGCGCCCACTCCTGGTCCGTGTACTTGTCGAAGAACTCCCCCGAGGCGTACTTCGAGTCCTCGAACCCGCCGAACCGCTGGCCGGTCTCGATCGCGATCCGGTTCGAGGCCCGCAGCGCGTGGAACAGCACCGCGTAGAAGTACATGTTCGTGAAGTCGATGCCCTCCTCCGAGCCGTAGTGGACGCGCTCGCGCGCCAGGTAGCCGTGGAGGTTCATCTGCCCCAGGCCGATGGCGTGGGAGGCCGCGTTGCCCTTGGCGATGGACGGCACCGACTGGATGTCGGACATGACCGACACGGCCGTCAGCGCACGGATCGCGGTCTCCACGGACCGGCCGAAGTCCGGCGAGTCCATGGTCTTGGCGATGTTCATCGAGCCGAGGTTGCACGAGATGTCCTGGCCCACGTGGGCGTAGCTCAGGTCCTCGTTGTACTCGGAGGCCTCGGAGACCTGCAGGATCTCGGAGCACAGGTTGGACATGGTGATGCGGCCCTTGATCGGGTTCGCGGCGTTCACGGTGTCCTCGAACACGACGTACGGGTAGCCGGACTCGAACTGGATCTCGGCGATGGTCTGGAAGAACTCACGCGCGCTGATCTTGGTCTTCTTGATCCGCGCGTCGTCGACCATCTCGTAGTACTTCTCGGTCACGGAGATCTCGGAGAACGGCACCCCGTAGACGCGCTCGACGTCGTACGGCGAGAACAGGTACATGTCCTCGTTCTTCTTCGCCAGCTGGAACGTGATGTCCGGGATCACGACGCCGAGGGAGAGGGTCTTGATGCGGATCTTCTCGTCCGCGTTCTCGCGCTTGGTGTCGAGGAAGCGGTGGATGTCCGGGTGGTGCGCGTTGAGGTACACCGCGCCGGCGCCCTGGCGCGCGCCGAGCTGGTTGGCGTAGGAGAAGGAGTCCTCGAGGAGCTTCATCACGGGGATGACGCCGGAGGACTGGTTCTCGATCTGCTTGATGGGCGCGCCGTGCTCGCGGATGTTGGTCAGCGAGAGGGCCACGCCGCCGCCGCGCTTGGACAGCTGCAGGGCGGAGTTGATGCCGCGGGCGATCGACTCCATGTTGTCCTCGATGCGCAGCAGGAAGCAGGAGACGAGCTCGCCGCGCTGCTTCTTGCCCGAGTTGAGGAACGTGGGGGTGGCCGGCTGGAAGCGGCCGGCGATCATCTCGTCCACCAGGTGGGTGGCCAGCTCCTGGTCGCCCCGGGCCAGGTGGAGGGCGACGACGGCGACGCGGTCCTCGTAGCGCTCGAGGTAGCGCTTGCCGTCGAAGGTCTTCAGGGCATACGAGGTGTAGAACTTGAACGCGCCGAGGAAGGTCGGGAAGCGGAACTTGGCCTTGTAGGCACGATCGAACAGGCCCCGGATGAACTCGAACGGGTACTGCTCGAACGTCTCGGTCTCGTAGTAGTCGTTCTTCTGCAGGTAGTCGAGCTTCTCCTCCAGGTCGTGGAAGAACACCGTGTTGGTGTTGACGTGCTGCAGGAAGTACTGGCGCGCGGCCGCGTGGTCGGCCTCGAACTGGATGCGACCGTCGGCGCCGTAGAGGTTCAGCATGGCGTTGAGCTCGTGGTAGCCGAGGTTCTGCCACTCGGCGGGCATGTTCTTCGCCTGGCGGATGAGGTCCGCCTCGGTGGGTGCGGTGGTGGTCATGTCCACAGTCCTTCCAGGCCGCCGCGGACGCGTTCGACGTCGTCGGGCGTGCCCATCAGCTCGAATTTGTACATGAGGGGCACCTGGCACTTGCGGGAGATGATGTAGCCGGCCAGGCAGTAGCCCTCATGGAAGTTGGTGTTCCCGGACGCGATCACGCCCCGAATCCAGTGACGGTTCTCCGGGACGTTGAGGAACTTGATCACCTGCTTCGGGACCGCGCCCGGCCCGCTGCCCCCGCCGTAGGTGGGGGTCAGCAGGACGTACGGGGCGGTGGCCCCGAGGGTGGGCTCCCGGGTGATCAACGGCAGTCGAGCCACCCGGTCCTCGGGCAGCTCGAGCTTCTCGACGAAGCGGTGCGTGTAGTTGGAGGCGGAGGAGAAGTAGATCAGTCCCGCGTCGGTGGGGACGAGCCCCTGCGCCTCGGCCGAGCGGATGTGGCCCGGGTCCGCGGCGACGGTCATGTCGACTCCGGTCAGGCCACCGATGCCGCGGCGGACTCGGCGAGCTCGGCGATCTTGTCCGGGCGGAAGCCGGACCAGGAGTCGGTCTCGGTGACGACGACGGGGGCCTGCATGAAGCCGAGGGCACGGACGCGCTCGAGGGCGGCGGGGTCCTGGGACATGTCCACGACCTCGTAGGCGATGCCCTTCTTGTCCAGTGCACGGTAGGTGGCGTTGCACTGCACGCAGGCCGGCTTGGTGTACACGGTGACGGTCATGGCGATCCCTGTTCCTTCGTGGTCTCTGGTGGTCTGCGGGTGTCGGCGCGGCGCCCGCGAGGTGAATCACGGGGCGTGCCGAACATCTGCGTCGATACTACATCTAGTGATCACGGCCGGGAACCATCCCTACATGTAGTAGTCACACCACTGTAGTTACGTATCCCCACCCTCTGCCCATCCTGTCCACAGCCTGCTGTGCGAGGCGATCCGCGCGGACATGCGGGACACGCCGGGACCGAGGTCGACTGTCCACAGCCGGTGGAGATCTCGGGGCCGGGTTCCCACAGCCGGAAAGTCGAGTTCGCCACGTCCGCGGGCGGCGTGTCCGGCCCCCGCGGACCACTACATGTAGGAGCCCGCCGCCGGCCGGCGTCGGAATACCCCGTCACCACCGGGGGTTGCCCCGGCATGAGCACCTCCCCCACCGTCACCCGCAATGACGCCGAGTCCCGGTACGAGCTCCATGACGGCGGCACCCTGCTCGCCGTCCTCGACTTCCGGGACAACGGCGCGGCCGTCTCCCTGAACCGGGCGTTCACCATCCCCGTGCACCGCGGTCGGGGCCACGCCGCCGCGCTGACCGCGGGCGCCGTCGAGGACATCGAGACGAACGGCGGCCCCGCGGGGGGCCGCCGCATCGTGCCGATGTGCTGGTACGTCGCCCAGTGGTTCGACGAGCACCCGGAGAAGAGCGCGCTGCCCGCGCCCCACTGACCGGAGCGGTCAGGCCGCGACGCGGTGCCGGCGCGCCACGGCCAGGACGCCCGCGGCCAGCACCGCGACGGCGACGGGCCACGCCGCCGGACCACGCCCGGTCTCGACCGCGTCCGGCACCGTGTGCTCGCCGTCGGCCGGATCCGCAGGGGTCTCGGGCTCCGCCGGCGAGGTGGGAGTGTCGGGATCGGCCGGCTGGCCCGGAGCCGGAGCGTCGTCGAACAGACCGGCCACGGGGAAGGTCACGAACCCCGGGATCCGCCCGTTCTCCCAGTCGTAGAGGTCCACGCGGGGGTCGCCGAACCGCACGGTCACCGTCCGCGTCGTCGTCACGCCGTCCCTCGTGGCCCGCAGGGTGACGGTGTCGGATCCGGTGAAGCCCTCGGGCGCCTGGTAGACGTAGCCGCGCGGACCGCCGGTCTCCTCCTCCGTCACCTCGACGGCCCGGCCCTCGGCCGGGCCCGCGACGAGCGTCAGCGGCGCTGCCTCATCGCCCGTGTTCGAGGAGATGAACACGTATCGCTCCCCCGGCGCCGCGAGCAGGGTGGTGTCCCAGACGGTGGGGAGCATGTGGAAGCCGAGCTCATGACGCTGGTCGGCGCGCAGTGGCTCGCCCGGGTCAGCATCGGTGAGGTCGGCGTCCGGACCGTAGGTGAGGGCGGCCACCTCGCCGCCCAGGACGTAGAGGGTGTAGACGACGGGACCGGTCCCCGACTCGCCCAGGCTCCGCCGGGCCGCGGCGACGTCGAAGTCACCGCGCTCCAACTCGTCGTCGTACGTGAACGGGACCTCGGTCTCGGCGCCGCGGGCCTCCCCCTCCAGCACCGGAGCCACCGTCAGGCGGACGTCGGACTCGTCCACCTCGAACTCGGTGCCGAAGGAGGCACCGGTCTCACCCTCCGCGCTGGCCACGAGGAAGGATCCGCCGGGCAGGCCGTGCTCGGCGGTCCATCCAGCGGGGTGGGCGGGTGAGGCGAGGGCAGGGGTCGCCCCCAGGCCGGTGAGAAGGACGCCGGCGCCCAGGGCGGCGGCAAGGCGGGTCGGTCGGGCGGTGCGCATCGTGCTCCTCCAGGGGTGCGGTGCTGCGACGGGCCGAAGGGTTCTCCGGCTCGGACGCCCGAGGTCGACCGGATGCCGCACTCGCCGCGTCGGCACGAATCTACGCCGCACGGACGTGAGGCGGGTCACCATCCGGTGACGAAGCGCTATCGACTCGGTCACGGCGACGCGCGATGCGGATCGGGCCGGCCGGCGCCGCGCGTCAGCGGGATGCGCTGGGCGAGGGGCTTGCCCCGGAGGAGGGGCGCGGGGTGGCCTGCGCCGTGTCGGCCGGGCTGGGCGACGGGCTCGCCGATGCGGTGTCCCGCCCCCGCTGGTCCTCGGCGTCCCGGCCGGACGCGCTGGCGGAGCCCGACGCGCTGGAGGAACTGGGCGAGCTCGACGACGGCAGCACCGGCTTCTGGGTGGCGCGGAAGTTGCGCACCCGCTGCAGCGGCTCCGGGACGAAGTCCGAGGGGACGGAGCCGCCGTCGGCGCCGGTGCCCTCGATCTTGATGGGGCCGGTGAACCCGGACGGTTCCGCCGTGCGCGCCCCGCTCGACCCGATCACGCCCATCTCCGCGAGCGTCGCGGCCAAGCTCTCCAGCTCCTTGCGGTGGCCCTCGACCACGCTGGAGGCCAGCTCCTTCGCCGCGTCGTCCGAGCCGTCCTCCGCCTCCGTGGCGGAGATCGTCAGCGCGCCCTGATAGAGGCGGCGCATCTGGAGCAGGTAGATCCGTCCTGCCTCCTCCGGCTCGGCGGCGGCCAGCACGTTCTTCTCCCGGTCGGACAGGAGTCCGGCGCGCAGCTCGTCGCCCACGATCTCCGCCGGCTCCGCGTCCTCCGTGGACTCGGGCTGCGCAGACGGGGTCGCCTCGGCACCCGCACCGCGCACGTCATCCGAGGGGACGCCCCAGCCCTCGAGCATCGACTCGAGCCGGCCCGCCCGCTCCTCGTGCTCGGACTTCATCCGTTCGGCGGTGGCCCGGATCTCCTGGTCCACGCCGTCCTTGCCCAGCACCTGATCGGACTGCTGGATCGCGTCGCGGTGGTTGCGCAGCAGCAGACCCGCGAACTGGATGTCCGCCGCGAGCGGGTCGGCGGACGTCTGGCTGGGGCTGGCCAGCACGCCCTCCAGGTAGGTGTTCCCCGCCTCCGTGCCACCGGTCTGTCCGGGCTCCTCGGCGACGCTGCAGCCGCCGGTGGCCAGGGTGATGCTCAGGAGCGCCCCTCCGACGGCCACGCTCCAGCGGCGGGGGTGCACGCGGGCGGGGGCGATGTCGGCTCGGCTCATGGGCGCAGGTCCTCTCGGCGGTCGTCACCCGGTCACGGGGTCAAGGGCGGTCCGACGCGGTCGGCCGCCCCGGCCTCCCCAGGGTACCCCTCCGGCCTCCCGGCCCCGGGGTCGCCGCGGCCTCAGGCGACGCGGGTGGCCTGCACCACCCAGTTGTTGGAGGCGTTCCCGGCCATCCCGGTGCCCGGCACGAGGTCGCACGTGATCAGCGTGACCTTCGCGTCGTCGCCCCCGGGCTCCCATGCCCAGCGGTGCGACGGATCCTGGGTGAGCGCCTCCTTCTCCACCGAGACCGCGTCCGCGTCCGCCTCGAAGGCGGCCTGCGTGCCGTCGTCGTATGTCACCACGACGACGGCACCCGCGCGCACGTCGCCCAGGTTCCAGAACACGTCCCGCACGCCGTGGTAGACGACGTGCCCGGCCAGGACCCCCGCGTACCGGGACCGCTCCCCCGGCGTGGTGCCCCACTGCGGCGGGCCGTACCAGCCGACCGTCTGTGGCTCCGGGTCCAGGTCGCCGCCCTCATCCAACTGCGTGAGGTCGATCCCCGCTCCGACGATCTGCTCGCCGTCCTGGTGGACGTCCACGTGCACGGGCGTCGCCGTGACCTCGTCCCACGGGGCGGCGGGGCCGGAGAGGTGGGCGGCCGCGGCGGGGGTCGGCTCCTCGGACGGTGCCGGCTCCTCGGACGGCGCCGGCTCCTCGGTGGGGGTCGGCTCCTCGGACGGCGTGGGTGTGCCGGCGAGCTCCTGGGTCTCGACGGGAACCGCCGCCTCCCGCGTGGGTGACGCCGAGGACGGGCTCGGCGTCGGGGTCGGGGTGGCCGTCGTTGCGGGGCTGGGCGTGAAGCGTGCCGAGGACGGCGACGGCGACGGCGACGGGGTCGCGGACGCCGTGGCGCTGAGGGTGGGGGCGGCGCTGATCGGCACGGCGCCGACCGCCAGCACCCCGCGCAGCGCGAGGAACACGAGTCCCAGGCACAGCAGCACCAGGACCACCCACAGGGCGCGTCGGACGGTGGTGTTCATCCGGGTTCTCCCCTCGTGTGCATCGACGCGGCCCGCCCGGGGCCGCGTCCGACGACGGCATGGTCTCACGCGCTCCGGCCTCAGCGCGGCGCGTCGTCCCCGGGCTCGGCATAGCGGTCCCGGACGAAGGCCTGCAGCCGACGGGCGATCTTCTCCAGCGTCTCGGCGGCGAAGTGGTCCTCCCGCCACGCCGCGTGCAGTCGTACCGCGAGCGTCCGCCCCTGCGCGATGACCCGCACCGGCGTCAGCCCGAAGGCCGGGTCCTCGGTGACGACGGCGACGCCCGCCCCCGTCGCGACCAGGGCCTGGGCCACCCGCCCGGAGTTCGCCTCGGTGAGGGCCGGCGGCGTGAGGCCCGCCACGGCCACGGCGCCGTCGAGGACGCGCCGCGCCATGAAGGTGCGGGCGGGCGCGACGACGGGTTGGGCCACGAGCTCGTTGAGGGACACTCGCGTCCGGCCCGCCCAGGGGTGGCCCGGGGCGACGTACGCCCAGACCGGCAGGTCCATCAGCGGCAGCGACGCGACGGAGGGCGGCGGCACCGTCGGCATCACCACGAGGTCGTGCCGCGCGACGGCGTCGAGCAGCGAGTCGTCCAGCTGGGTCTCCGCGACGCGCGGGCGCGGGTCCTCCTCCCCGAAGGTGGCCACGAACGGCAGCACGACGTCGATGAGGGTGGTGCCCGGTGCGGCCACGGCCACGTCCGTGAGCCGACCGGAGGCGAGCGTGCGGGCCGCCTGCTCCGCCCGGCGATGGGCGACGAGGACCTCGCGCGCCACCGGGAGGAACGCCTCGCCGGCCGTCGTCAGCTCGAGCCGGCCGCCGACCCGGGCGAACAGTGGCAGGCGCAGCTCACGCTGAAGCCGCTGCAGCTGCCGACTGAGCGCGGACTGCAGGAGATCCAGGCGGATCGCGGCCCCCGAGACCGTGCCGACCTCGGCCACCGTGACGAAGGCCCTGAGCAGTTTCTCCTCCATGCCGGATAAGCATAGCCTCCATGCCGGATCATCACTGGACGGCATGGCCTCGACGCCCCACCATGGGAGGACGCGGCCCGACGCGTCGTCGTCGTGCCCACCCGTCGTCCCCGCTCCCCGTGAGCCGTCCCCAGGAGGCATCCCCATGACCGCCACCCCCGACCTCGAGCAGACCCGCCACCTGGCCACCGAGCTGCCCGGCCCACGCTCCCGTGAGCTCGCCGAGCGCCAGAAGCGCGCCGTCCCAGCCGGCGTGGCCACCACGATGCCGGTGTACGCGGCCCGCGCCGCGGGCGGCATCCTCGAGGACGTGGACGGCAACCGCCTGATCGATCTGGCCTCCGGCATCGCCGTCACCTCCGTGGGCGCCTCCCACCCGCGCGTCGTGGCCGCCGTCCAGGAGCAGGTCGCGCAGTTCACCCACACCTCGTTCATGATCACCCCCTACGAGGGCTACGTGGCCGTGGCCGAGCAGCTGGACCGCACCAGCCCGATCCCCGGCGAGACCCGCACCGCCCTGTTCAACTCCGGCGCCGAGGCCGTGGAGAACGCCGTCAAGGTGGCCCGCGCCTACACCGGCAGGCAGGCCGTGGCCGCGTTCGACCACGCCTATCACGGCCGCACCACCCTGACGATGGCGCTGACCGCCAAGTCCATGCCCTACAAGCACAGCTTCGGACCGTTCGCCCCCGAGATCTACCGCGTGCCCGGCTCCTACCCGCTGCGGGACGGCCTGTCCGGCGCCGAGGCCGCGCAGCGCGCCATCTCCGCGCTGGAGAAGCAGATCGGTGCCGACAACCTGGCCGCCGTGATCATGGAGCCGATCCAGGGCGAGGGCGGCTTCATCGTCCCGGCCGAGGGCTTCCTGCCGGCCGTGGTCGAGTGGTGCAAGGCCAACGACGTCCTGTTCATCGCGGACGAGGTCCAGTCCGGCATCGCCCGCACCGGCGCCTGGTTCGCCTCCGAGACCGAGGGCATCGAGCCGGACCTGATGGCGACCGCCAAGGGCATCGCCGGCGGCATGCCGCTCTCCGGCGTCACCGGCCGCGCCGAGGTGATGGACTCCGTGCACCCGGGCGGCCTCGGGGGCACCTACGGCGGCAACCCCGTCGCCACGGCGGCGGCGCTCGCCGTGTTCGAGGCCGTCGAGGAGGACGGTCTCCTGGAGAAGGCCCGCCGGATCGAGCAGGTCATCCGCGAGCACTTCGCGCAGAACGCCGACGACCGCATCGCCGAGGTCCGCGGCCGCGGCGCGATGATGGCGATCGAGTTCGTGGACCCCGCCACCGGCGAGCCGGACGCGACGCTGACCGCCACCGTGGCCGCGGCCGTGCGCGCCGCCGGCGTCATCCTGCTCACCTGCGGCACCTACGGCAACGTCGTACGCTTCCTGCCGCCGCTGACCATCGGTGAAGACCTCCTCAAGGAGGGCCTGAGCGAGGTCACGAACGCGCTGCAGTCCGCCTGAGCCCCCGCCACCGGCGGACCGACGACGACGGCCCCGCATCCCTGCCCGGGATGCGGGGCCGTCCGCCTGTCGGCGGAGGACTCAGATGTCGTCCTCGTACGCGGGGCCGCCTTCGTTCTCCATGGCCTCGATGCGCCGGGACTTCTCGGCGGTGAAGATCCGGCGGACCCCCGTGCCGCCGAACTCGTCCTCCGGGACCAGCCCGACGCCGTACTTCAGCAGGGCCTTCTCCAGACGCAGACGCTCGTCCACCCGCAGGTCGGCCAGCCCCTTCTCGAAGCGGCGCAGCTGCTCCTTCTCGAGACCGGCCGCGGTGGCCAGGGTGCGGACACTGACCTGGGCGAGAGCGCGGCCGGCGCGCGCCACGTCGAAGGTAATCGGGGTGGGGTACATCAGACATTCTCGATTCTGCAGTTCTCGACGGGGATCCGGTCCATGATGGCCACGCCCCGGATGAAGGGACAAGGGCGCGCCAGCCTAGAACCCGCTGTGTGACAGGCGCGTCGCTGACCCATCGCTCCCGCCACGCCGGCGGGACGCGGACGGGCCCGCCTCCGGTCACCGGAGGCGGGCCCGTCGTCGTCGTGGGGTGTCAGTCCTGGACGAAGTACATCTGCTTGTTGACGAACTCGTCCATGCCGAGCGGGCCGAGCTCGCGGCCGAAGCCGGAGCGCTTGATGCCGCCGAACGGGATCTCCGCCCCTTCTCCCGCCGGCGTGTTGACGTTGGCCATGCCGACCTCGAGCTGCCGGGCGATCCGCTCGGCCTGAGCCTCGTCCTGGGAGAACACGGCGCCGCCCAGGCCGTACTGGGAGTCGTTGGCGAGAGCGAGCGCCTCGTCCGCGGACTCCACCTTGTAGACGACTGCGACGGGGCCGAAGAGCTCCTCGCGGTAGGCGTCCATCTCGGAGGTGACGCCCGTGATCACGGCCGGGGCGAAGCGGGCGCCCGCCTCGTCCGTGACGGTCCCGCCGACGTGGACGGTCGCCCCCTGCTGCCGGGCCCGCTCCACCTGCTCGGCCAGGCGCTCGGCGGCACCGCGCGAGGACAGCGGGGTGAACACCGTCGGGTCCTCGTCGGCGGCCTCCCCGGGCTTCATGGCCTCGGCCAGGGACACCAGCTCGGCCACGAAGGCGTCGTGGATGTCCGCCGTGACGATCATGCGCTTGTTGGAGTTGCAGGCCTGGCCCATGTTGTACATGCGGGTCGCCCACGCGGTGCGGGCGGCCTCGGCCGGGTCCTCGGCGTCGAGCACGATGTACGGGTCCGACCCGCCGAGCTCGAGAACGGCCTTCTTGAGGTGCTGGCCCGCGAGCGCGCCGATCACGGAGCCGGCCCGCTCGGAGCCGGTCAGGGACACGCCGGCCACGCGCGGGTCGGCGATGAACTCGGCGATCTGGTCGTGCGTGGCGAAGACGTTGGTGTACACGCCGGCCGGCACGCCGGCGTCGTCCATGATCTGCTGCACGGCCAGGGCCGAGCGGGGGCAGATCTCGGCGTGCTTGAGCACGATCGCGTTGCCGAGCATGAGGTTCGGCGCGGCGAAACGGGCGATCTGGTAGTACGGGAAGTTCCAGGGCATGACCCCCAGCAGCACGCCCAGGGGCAGGTGGCGGATCATGGCGCGGCCGCCCCCGTAGGTCTCGATGGGGCGGTCCGCGGCGAGGGTGGGGCCCTTGTCCGCGAAGTAGCCGAAGATGGCCGAGCTGAACTCCGCCTCCTCGACGCCCTCGGTCACGCGCTTGCCCATCTCGGTGGCGATGATCTGCGCGAGCTCGTCTTTGCGCTCCTCGAAGAGGTCCGCGACCTTCTGCACGATGGTGGCGCGTTCCTCGATGGGGCGGGCGGCCCATGCGCGCTGGGCGGTCTCGGCGGCGGCCAGCACCTGGTCGACCTCACCGTCGGCGAGGGCGGGGAAGGTCTCCACGACCTGGTCGGTGCTGGGGTCCTGCACGCGATAGCCGGTGGGGGTGCTCATGAGTGGGTCCTCTCGTTGGGGTCCCGGACCACGGCAGTGCCGTCGTCGTCCGGACGGATGATCGGGATGGGTCGGGTCGAGTCCGTCTGCGGCAGGGTCTCGCCACGGAAGTAGGCCGGGTGGCGCAGCCGCGTCCACATCATCAGTACCACGCCGATGGCCAGCACGCCCATGCCCAGGATGAACACGGTGCCGACACCGAACACGGAGGAGCCGGAGCCGTAGTCGGGGTCGGTGGAGTCCATCGCGGTCACGCAGAACATCACCAGCAGCACGAGGCCGCCGATCAGCGGGAACAGGAAGGTGGTGAGGGCGTTGCCCACCGAGGTGAACCACTCGCGGCGGAAGTACCAGACGCAGGCCAGGGCGGTGATGCCGTAGTAGAAGCAGATCATCAGGCCCAGAGCGGTGATGGTGTCCCACAGGGCGTTCTCGGAGAGCAGCCGCGTGACGACGTAGAAGAGGCCGGCGAAGCCCGCGCACACCCAGGTCGCGAAGGCCGGGCTGTTGAACCGGGGGCTCAGCTCGGCGAAGCGCGCGGGCACAGCCCGGTAGAAGCCCATCGCCAGCAGGGTGCGGGCCGGGGAGACCATGGTGGACTGCAGGGAGGCCAGGGAGCTGACGAGGATCGCGCTGGACATGATCACGGCAAAGGGGCCCAGGATCGGGCCGGCGAGGACCGCGAAGATCGACTCCTGGTTGTCCGGGTTGCCCGCGCCCAGGCCCTCGGAGCCGATGCCCGCCCAGGAGATCACGGCCAGGGCGGACAGGATGTAGACGGCGATGATGACGAACACGGTGACGGCGGCGGCCCGGCCGGGGGTGCGCTCGGGGTCCTTGGTCTCCTCGTTCATCGTGAGGGTCACGTCCCAGCCCCAGAACAGGAAGATGGACAGGGAGACGCCGGCCGCGACCACACTGAAGTCGCCCGCGGTGAACGGGTTGAACCAGTCCAGCTGCACCGGGGTGGGGTCGAAGCCCGCGCCACGGGAGGACTGCGTCAGGGCGGCGACCGCGAACGCACCGAGGGCCAGGATCTGGAAGGCCACCAGGATGTACTGCAGGTGCTTGGTGGTCTCCATGCCGCGGTGCGAGATCCATCCGGCCAGGGCCAGGTACACCAGGGTCAGGGGGATGTTGACCCACAGGTTGCCGGCCAGGTCCGCGATGGCCTGGCTCCCGGTGATCTGGGCGAGCAGCAGGAACGTGAAGTCGACGGCGACGGCCGCCAGGTTGGACAGCACGATCACGGAGGCGGCGATGAGCCCCCAGCCGCCCATCCACCCGACATACGGCCCGAAGGCGTGCGTGGCCCAGGTGAACGACGTGCCGGAGTCCGGCACCCGCGTGTTCAGCGCCCGGTAGCCGAGGGCCACCAGGAGCATCGGGATGAAGCCGAGCAGCAGGATCGCGGGCACGTGGGTGCCGACGGTGCTGATGGTCGGCCCGAGGCCCGAGGTCAACGTGTAGGCGGGGGCGACGACGGAGACGCCGATCACCACCGCCCCGAGCAGGCCGACCTTGCCGGCCTGGAGCCCCTTGTTGCTCACCCCGCCCGGGTTGAGCAGGTTGACCTGCTCGATGGCGGAGGTGGTCGGGTACACGTGCTCGTGTCCCTCATTGTCGACGACGCGGCGTCGTGGGGTGGATGCGCTCATGAGGATGTCCTTGTCCGTCGGGCCGGTCAGCCGGTGGGCTGCCCCGCGTCAGTGGCTTCCCGCTCGGCGATGGCCAGGGCGGCGGCCTCGCCCATGCGGATCGCGCCGTCCACGTGCTGGTAGCCCTCGGCTGCGATGTCCGAGCACGCGTAGTGGATGGGACCGGTCGGGCGGTTCTGGAGGTGGCCCCAGCGGGAGAGCCCGCCGAGGTCGTAGCTGGTGGCGTAGGCGCCTCGGGTCCACTCCTCGGCGGCCATGTCCGAGAGGAAGAACGCGATCGGCTCGAGGGTCCGGGGGCCGAGGTACTCGGCCATGGCGCCGAGGATCGCGGCCTTGCGCTCCTCCTCCGGCAGGGCCCACATCTGCTCCGCGTACACGTCGGACACGAAGCCGACGAGGGTGCCGTGCGGGTCCTCCTTGCCCGGGGCGCCACCGGCCAGGTTCTCGCCGCGGTTGGTGTTGTCATAGATCTCCTGGACGAGACGGCCCCCACCGAAGCACGTGCCGGACAGGCCCTCCTCGCGCCAGAACGGGGTCTCGTACACGGCGTGCACCTTGATGACCAGGCCCATGGAGATGTGCTGGTGCGCGATCTGCTGCTCGCGCGGCATCGGCGGCTCGAAGGAGATGCGGCTGTAGAGGTTCGGCGGGACGGCCAGGACCGCGTAGCGGGCGTGCACCTCGTAGTCGTCAGTGAGCGCCACGACGTCGCCGGCGGCGCCGTCGTGCGCCACGCCGTTGCGCACGTCTGCGGCCACACCGTTCTTCTCGTCCGCGGTGGACGGGTCCGGCTCGGCCCAGCGCAGGGTGCGCACCGGCTGGCCGAGGACGACGTCGTCGCCCAGCTCGGCGGCCATGGCCAGGGACACGGACTGCATGCCGCCCTCGACGCGCTTGTCCAGGATGAAGTCCTCGTCCACCAGGTTGCGGAACGACCCCGCCGAGGCGGACATGAGCAGCGCCTGGAGCAGGGAGAAGGTGTGGGAGGGCTTGGTCAGCATGCCGGAGGCGATGTAGATGGAGACGTTGTCGATGGCCTCCGGGTCGTCGGACTGCTGCTCCAGCCAGTGCCGGAAGGAGATCTTGTCCAGCTCGGCGGCCCGCGGGTGCTCCCACGGGGCGGCGGCGTCGATCTCGGCGGTCAGTTCGTCGATCTTGGCGATCAGGCGATCCATCTCCCGGTCCGTCTTCTCGGCCACCGGGAAGTCGAGGCCGTCGTAGACGTGGCGTTCTCCGCGCGGGTCCACGTAGACGTTGCGACCGTCGCGGAAGCGGGAGAACGTCGGCAGGCCGAGCTCCTCCACCAGGGAGATGAGGCGGGTCTGGTCCGGGGAGATCCACTGGCCGCCGATCTCGATGAAGTGGTCCTTGCCGTCGGCGCCCTCGACCAGGCCGTTCCAGGTGCGGCCGCCGACGCGCCGGCGAGCCTCCAGGACGGTGACGGACAGGCCCTGGGCCTTCGCGGTGCGGGCGGCCATGAGGCCGGCCGGGCCGGCGCCGATCACGACGACGTCGCTCGTCCGGCGCTCGCGGCCGGCGGTGGCGGGGGCGGTGGTCATGGGGTGCTCCTCTGGCGGGGACGGGGCATCGGGCGGGGCCCGGGTGAATGCCGTTCATTTAGAGTGTCGGCGCTCACTGTACGGGCCGCGCGCCGGGAAGGGAAGGCTGGTCCGTAGCCGGCCTGACACCTCCTGCCCGTCCGACGGGTCAGAATGGCCGGATGGACGAGACCACTGAACCGCCCCGGGCGCGCCGCCGCCGCGGACGACCTCTCTCCCCCGCTCTGAGCCGCGAAGCGATCGCGGACGCGGCGCTCGCGGTCGCCCGCACCGAGGGATACGAAGGGCTCACCATGGCGGCGGTCGGCCGTCGCCTGGGCGTGGCGCCGAGCGCGCTCTACAACCACATCAGCGGCAAGCATGAGCTGCTCGTCCTGCTGCAGGACGCCGTGATGGGCGAGGTCTCGCTCGTCGAGCTGGAGGCCGCGATCCGGGGCGAGGTGCCCGTCGTCGCCGCCCTGCGGGCGTGGGCGCGCTCCTACCGCGACGTCTTCGCGGCCCATCCGCCGCTGATCCCGCTCATCGCGACCCTGCCGATCGAGGGAGCCCCGTCGACGCAGCGGGTCTACGAGACGGTGTGCGCGGTGCTGGCCCGGACCGGTCTGGCGCCGGAGCAGGTGCTGGCCCGGGTGATCGCGCTCGAGTCGTTCATCTACGGGTCTGCGTACGACGTCGACGCTCCGGCCGACATCTTCGAGGTGGCGGGGGCGCAGGAGCGCCTGCCCGCGCTTGGCGCGGCCGCCGAGGCCTTCCGGGCGGGCGGGGGCACGCGCGCGACGGGGGCGCGGAACCCCTATGCGGACGCACCCTTCGAGGAGGGACTGGACCTGCTGCTCGCGGGCCTCGGCGACTGACCCGCGGACTGCCGGCCACGTGTCAGGCCGGCACGGACGCGCCGCCCCTGTGTGTGAGAGGGGCGGCGCGTCGACGGATCTGTGCGCGGCGGATTTTCAGTCGGTCAGGCCCAGACGACGGCGGGCCGCGACCAGCACCCCCGCGGCGGCGGCGCCGAGGCCGGCCAGCCACCAGCCGGTGGACTGCCCCGTCTCGACGGTGTCCGGGGTCGTGTGCTGCTCGTCGGCGTCGTCCTCGACCGGAGCGGGCTGCTCCTCCTCGTCCTCCGGAGCCGGGGCGGCCTCGTCGGCCCGGAACGCGGCGAGCGCCGCGGCGGTGTCCGGGTCGGTCAGGTCGAGCGGCTTCCCGTTGAGAACGCCCTCCTCGGCATCGAGGAAGCCGTCATACGCGGCGGGGATCTCCTCGCCGACATGCACGGTGACGGTCTGGACATGGGCGACGTGCTCGCTGTGGAAGTCGACGGTGAAGGTGTCTGTGCCGACGAAGCCCTCCTCGGGGATGTACCAGGCCCGGAGCTCGGAGTGCCCCGAGTCACGGAACGCGAAGACCTCACCGTGGGCCGGCTCGGCCACGACCTCCGCGTAGGTGCTCTCCATCGTCGGCGCCGCGACCAGGTGGACGATCTCGGCGCCCGCCACCCCGGGTGCCAGCTGCATGGCCGAGTCCCAGATCAGGGGCCGGTCCCCGAGGTGGGCCATCTGCGGGCCGTCGACGGAGTGCACGGCCGCCCCCTGATCGTCGGCGAGGCCGGTGTCCGCCTGGAGCGTGATGCCCATGTTCAGCATCTGCCCGTCGGCCACGACGTCGTACCGCACCAGGCCTGCACCGGCCGCGCCGAGCGCGCGGCGGGTCTCCAGGACGTCCACCGCACCGCCGTCGATGACGTCCAGGGCGGTGAACTCGACCTCCTGGCCGCCCTCCAGGCGGGTGCCGTCCTCGGCCACCGGGGTGAGCGTGAGCGTGAGGTCCTCCGGGTCGTAGCCGTCGTAGGTCTGGAAGAGGGCGGTGGTGACGTTCTCGTGGTCGACGGCCTGGAAGTAGCCGGCCTGGGGGCCGTGGGCGTCGTCCCAGGCGGCGGCGGGGCCGGCGAGGGCGACGGTGGTGACGAGGCCGGCGGCGGCGACGGCGACGGGCAGGTGACGGAGGGAGGGACGACGGGTACGGATGACGGACATGGCAGCTCCTCACTGAGTCGGCCGGACAGGGCCGGCGGCCCCCGCCTCTGCAGCACCGGTGTTCCGGGCTCCACGGGTGGGGACGCCTCGAGTCTGTCCGCCGAGAGCCTGCCATGAAAGAGCTATGCGACGTCGATGCGTGATCGACACTGGACCGCAACCCGGCCGTGACCGGTGGTTCTCGACGGCGAGCTGGCCGTCACGACGACGAAGGCCCGGTCCGCACGGACCGGGCCTTCTGACTGGTGGAGGTAAGGGGATTCGAACCCCTGACCTTCTGCATGCCATGCAGACGCGCTACCAACTGCGCCATACCCCCAGGTGGGTGGTGACTCCGTTCCCGGCGGGCCGGCCGGAGCACCTGGATAGGATACCCAGCCTGCGGCGGCCGTGCAAACCGGCCCGGCGGCGTCGATGGACCGCCGCGGCCCCACGGCCTAGCGTGCAGGGGACGCCCCCATGCCCGCCGCCAGACCAGGAGGTCCTGCATGTCCCGCACTGACGCACCGATCCGCACCGCCCTGATCGGCTATGGGTTCGCCGGGAAGACGTTCCACGTCCCCCTGCTCCACGCCACGGAGGGACTCGCTCTCACCCATGTCGTCTCGAGCCGCCCGGACGCGGTGCACGCGGATCTGCCGGACGTCGTCGTGGTGCCCGACGTGGACGCGCTCCTGGCGTGGCACGACGTGGACCTCGTGGTGATCGCCGCCCCGAACGACCAGCACACGCCGCTCGCGCGCGCCGCCCTCAGGGCGGGCAGGCACGTGGTGGTGGACAAGCCGTTCACGCTGAGTCTCGCCGAGGCGCGGGAGCTGCGCGACCTCGCGGCCGAGACGGGGCGGGTGCTGCGGGTGTTCCAGAACCGCCGCTTCGACAGCGACTTCCTGGGCATCGCCGAGCTCGTCCGCTCCGGCCGGCTCGGAGACGTCGTCCACCTCGAGTCCCGGATCGACCGCTTCCGCCCGACCGTCCGGAGCCGCTGGCGGGAAGCCTCGGTGCCCGGGGGCGGCATCTGGTTCGACCTCGGACCGCACCTGGTCGACCAGGCGCTCCTGCTCTTCGGCGTCCCCGAACGCGTGGACGCCGACCTCGCGGCCCTGCGTCCGGGTGCCCCGGTCGAGGACTGGGCGCACTGCGTGCTGCAGTATCCGGGCCGGCGCGTGGTCCTGCAGGCGTCGATGCTCGTGGCCGGCGGCAGCCCGCGCTTCGCGGTCCACGGCACGCGTGGCACCGCGGTGAAGGAACTGCCGGATCAGCAGGAGGCGCAGCTGCGCGCGGGTCTGCTCCCCGGCGCCGAGGGCTGGGGCGTCGACCCGGACCCGATCCTCCTGCACGACGGGGAGGGGAACACCGAGCGCGTCCCCGCGCCCACCGGAGCCCAGCAGCGGTCCTACACGGGTGTGCGCGACGCGATCCTGGGCCGCCCGAACGGTGACGCCGCCACCCCCGACCAGGCCGTCGCCGTGATGGCGGTGCTCGAGGCCGCCGTCGCCTCGGCGCGGGAGGGCCGTGCGGTGGAACCCGCACTCACGGCGGTGGAGCGCGCCGCGTTCCCGGGCGTGTCCCCCGCACCGACCGCGGCGGAGCGACATCACCGCAGTGCAACAGCGCGGTGATGTCGCAGGGCGGCGGTCGCCGCCCGGCCCCGCACGGGAGTCCGACGACGACGAAGGCCCGGTCCGTACGGACCGGGCCTTCTGACTGGTGGAGGTAAGGGGATTCGAACCCCTGACCTTCTGCATGCCATGCAGACGCGCTACCAACTGCGCCATACCCCCAGATGTGGGCGTCGCCCGCGATGTTCACGCGCCGTTTCCGGCCCGTTCGCCTCGCTGGCAACTCGACCAGCGTACACGGTCCCCGTGCGGGCGCCAAATCGGCGTCCTGGCCGGGGCGCCCTCAGATGTTGTAGCCCTCGAGGGTCCAGTCGCCCCAGCCCTCGGCCCCGGTGTTGGCAGTGAACGCGCCCTGCAGTACGGCGGCGCGGGCGTTGCCGATCCGTTCCATCGCCGCGAAGGCCTCGCCCTCGTGACGCAGGAGCAGCCCCGTGGCCGCGCGGATCAGCGCACCGTGGGCCACGGCGAGCAGGGTCTGGGCACCACCGTCGCTCGGGGTGTCCGCCCAGTGCGGGGGCACGTGTCCGCGCAGCGCACGCAGGGCCCGCTCGCCGCCCCCGCGCAGGGTCTCCCCGCCCACGGGGCCGGCGTCGAGCGCCGGCTCGGGCCGCCAAAGGCGGTGCTCGTCCGGCCAGCGTTCCGCGATGGAACTGAGCTCCAGGCCCTCCCACTCTCCCCCGGCCAGCTCCATCAGCTCCGGGTCGAGGGCCACGGACGCCTCGCCCACCCGGGCCTCGAGGACGATCTCGGCCGTGCGGCGCGCCCGGGCCAGCGGGGAGCACACGGCCACGAGCTCCTCCGCGTCCTCGATCAGGTCACCCACGGGCCCGCCGGCGGCGCGGCGGGCCTGGCGCTCCCCCTCGGCGTTCAGCTCGATGTCCGTGTGCCCCTGGTAGCGGTCCAGGACGTTCCAGTCGGTCTCGCCGTGACGCAGCAGGATCAGGCGCATCTCGCAGCCCCGCTCAGGAGGCGTGCGAGGCGGAGGCGCCGTCGTCCTGGGCGGCCGCGTCCGGGCGGGTGCTCTCCTCCGGCAGGCCGAGGTCGATCGCCGGGGTGTCCTTCCACAGGCGGTCCAGCGCGTAGAACTCGCGGTCCTCGCGATGCTGGACGTGCACCACGAAGTGCCCGTAGTCGAGCAGCACCCAGTGGCCGTCGGACCGGCCCTCGCGACGCAGCGGCTTGAGCTGTTCGTCCTTCAGCAGCGCCTCCTCGACGCCGTCGACGATCGCGTTGACCTGACGCTCCGAGGCGCCGGAGGCGATCAGGAAGGCGTCGGTCAGGCCGAGCCGCTCGGCGACGTCGAACGCGACGATGTGCGTGCCGAGCTTGTCCGCGGCGGCGGCCGCGGCGGTGGTGAGGGCGTCCAGGGTGGTCTGGGGAACGGTCACGAGGTCTCCTCTTCCGAGACGTAGAGGTGGTGCTTGGCGATGTACTGGACGACGCCGTCCGGGACGAGATACCAGACGGGCCGGCCCCGGCGGACGCGCTCCCGGCAGTCCGTGGAGGAGATCGCCATGGCGGGGATCTCCATCAGGGACACGTCGGCGCCCAGGCCCATGTCCGAGAGGTCGTGGCCGGGACGGGTGACGCCGACGAAGTGCGCCAGGTCCCAGAGCTCGTCCACGTCCTTCCACGTGAGGATCTGGCCCATCGCGTCCGCGCCGGTGATGAAGAACAGCTCGGCGTCCGGGTGCAGGCGGCGCAGGTCCCGCAGCGTGTCCACGGTGTAGGTCACGCCGGGGCGGTCGATGTCCACGCGGGAGACGGTGAACCGGGGGTTGGAGGCGGTGGCCACCACGGTCATGAGGTAGCGGTCCTCGGCCGGGGAGACCTGCCGGTCCGACTTCTGCCACGGCTGACCCGTGGGGACGAAGACGACCTCGTCCAGCTCGAACTCGGCGGCCACCTCGGAGGCGGCCACGAGGTGCCCGTGGTGGATCGGGTCGAAGGTGCCGCCCATGATGCCGAGGCGACGACGGCGCACGCCCCCGGCAGTGGGCTCGGGGACGGGGGTGCGGGAGGCGACGGTCATGCGCTCAGGAGACGAACGGACGGCCCGCCGCGTCGCCCCCGGCGGAGGCGGCGACGCGGCGGGCCGGTGGGACGTCAGTGACCGGAGGTGTGCGAGCCGCGGCCGGTGCCGTGGTGCTGGACCGCGGTGGTGGGCTCGGGCAGGCGCAGCGCGCGGGAGCGCATGGACATGGTGGCGGCCAGGGCGGCCATCAGCAGCGCGAAGACGAGCACGCCGTACCAGATGGGGTCCATCGGCAGCTCGTTGACGACGTGGTGGCCCTCGGCGGCGGCCAGGATCAGGGAGGTGTTCAGCATGGATGCTCCTCGGTGCAGCGGGTCAGACGGCCGGGCCGGGGCCGGGCCGAAGGGGTCCTGGTGTCCATCGTAGCCCGGCTCAGCGGCGGATCTGCCCGTCGCCGCGCAGGATCCACTTGGTGGTCGTGAGCTCCTCCAGGCCCATGGGCCCGCGGGCGTGCATCTTCTGGGTGGAGATGCCCACTTCGGCACCGAGGCCGAGCTCGCCGCCGTCGGTGAAGCGCGTGGACGCGTTCACGATGACGGCCGCGGCGTCCACCTCGGTGATGAACCGCTCGGCCGCGGCCAGGTCGTTCGTGACGATGGCCTCGGTGTGGCCCGTGGACCACCGGCCGATGTGCTCGATCGCCTGGTCGAGGGAGTCCACGACGCGCACGGCCATCTCCATGTCCAGGTACTCGGTGCCCCAGTCCTCCTCCGTGGCGTCCACGGCGTCCCGGGCGTGGTCGCCGCGGTCGGCCAGCGTGGGCAGCCAGGCCCGCGCGGCCTCGTCCACGTGCAGCAGCACGCCGGCACGGGTGAGGGCGCGCAGCACTTCGCGGCCCGTCTCCTCCGCGTCCCGGTGGAGCAGCAGGGTCTCGGCCGCATTGCACACGGAGGTGCGGTGGGTCTTCGAGTTGAGTGCGATGTCCACCGCCATCTGCTTGGGTGCGGCGGCGTCCACGTACAGATGCACGTTGCCCTCACCCGTCTCGATCACGGGCACCCGGGCCTCGCGGACCACGCGCTGGATCAGCTCACGGCCGCCGCGCGGGACGAGGACGTCCACCGCGCCACGAGCGGCCATCAGCGCGGCGACGCCGGGACGTCCGAGATCGTCGATGCCCTGGATGATGTTGGGGTCGAAGCCCTGATCCACGAGCGCCTCCCGCAGCACCTGGATCAGGACCGCGTTGGTGGACTCCGCGGCCGAGCCGCCGCGCAGGATCACGCCGTTGCCCGACTTCAGGGCGATGCCGGCGATGTCCACCGTGACGTTCGGACGGGCCTCGTACACGGCACCCACGACGCCCAGGGGCACCCGCACCTGGCTCATCCGCACGCCGTTGGGCAGCGGACCGCCGCGGACCACGGTGCCCACGGGGTCCGGCAGGCCGGCCAGGGTCTCCAGGGCGAGGGCCAGCGCCTCGACGCGCGCCTCGTCCAGCTTGAGGCGGTCCAGCATGGCCGCCGAGGTGCCGGCCTCGCGGCCGCGGCCGCGGTCCTCGCGGTTGGCCGTGATGATCGCGGCCGCGTTGGCGCGCAGGGCCTCGGCCATGTGGCGCAGGACGGCGTCCTTGCGGGCGCGGCCGGCGGTGGCCAGCTCGGGCACGGCCTGACGCGCCCACTCGGCCCGCTGGCGGACGGCCTCCTCGACCTCGGGCGTCGGCGCCTCGGCGTCCTGGCGGCCGGACTGATCCTGGGGTGCGGTGCTCTCGGTGGTCTGCATGCCGCCAGCCTATCGAGCGCCCCGGACGAGGCACGAGGCCCGGTCCGTCGCCGCGGCCGGAGCCGGTGCCCGTCAGCGCTGCGGCGGAGCCAGACGCACCCAGTCGTCGGCGTGCACGACGACGCCGTCGTAACCCGCGCCGAGGTCCTCGCGGAGGTCGGCGGTCGTCCGCCCGAGCATGGCGGGCAGCTGCGACGAGGAGTACTGCACGAGGCCGCGCGCCCGCACCCGGCCGTGTGCGTCCACGATCTCGACGACGTCGCCCGGCGTGAAGTCGCCCGTGCAGCCGGTGATGCCCGCGGCCAGCAGGGAGCGGCCGCGGTCGATCGCCCCGGCCACCGCGCCATCGTCGATGACGAGCCGGCCCCGGACCTCCGCCGTGAGGCCGAGCCACGCCGCGCGTGCGGACCGGCGGCGGCCGGTGGCGGAGAACCACGTGCCCACGTCCTGCCCCGCGAACGCGGCGCCCGCGTTCGCGGCCGAGGTGAGCAGGGTCGGGATGCCGGTGGTGGCCGCGATGCCGGCCGCGTCCACCTTGGTCACCATGCCGCCCGTGCCCACGCCCGCGGAACCGGGCACACGCACGTCGACGCCGGCCAGATCGTCGTCCGAGGCGACCTCCGGGATGCGCCGCGCGTCCGGGTGGGAGGGGTGGCCCGTGTAGAGGGCGTCCACGTCCGAGAGCAGGACCAGCAGGTCCGCCTTGCAGAGGTTGGCGGTGAGGGCCGCGAGGCGGTCGTTGTCGCCGAAGCGGATCTCGCGCGTGGCCACGGCGTCGTTCTCGTTCACGATCGGCATCACGTCGAGCGTGAGCAGCCGCGACAGGGCGCGGTGCGCGTTCGTGTACTGGGTGCGCCGCATGAGCTCCTCGGCGGTCAGGAGCACCTGGGCCACCTCGGTGTCGTGCCGGCCGAAGCTCGTGGTGTAGTGCGCCATGAGCTTGCTCTGGCCGACCGCCGCCGAGGCCTGCTGGGTGGCGGTGTCCTTGGGGCGTCGGCCCAGCCCGAGGTGGGGGAAGCCGGCCGCGACGGCACCGGAGGACACGAGCACCACCTGGGTGCCCTTCTGCCGCTCGGCGGCGAGGACGTCCACGAGCCGGTCGATGGCCGCCACGTCCAGGCCGTCCGGGGTGGTCAACGAGGACGAGCCGATCTTCACGACCACTCGGCGTGCGGCCTGCATCGTCTCCCGCGAGGTCACGGGGTTGGCCTGCGGGTCCTCGGAGCCGCGCGTGGCGGGGGTCGGATAGCGGGTGACGACGGTGCGCCGCACGGACATGGATCATCCCTCTCGATCGTCGGTGTCGTTCCACAGGCCGGAGCGTCGCTCGGCCTCCATCTCGGCCCGGGTCGCCGCACGGGCGGCCCGGCGGGCATCCTGCTCGGCGCGCTTCTCCGCGCGGGTCGCGCGGGTGCGCTCGTCGAGCCGCAGGTCGGTGCCACGGGGCCCGGCGAGCAGCTCGGCTCCCGCGGACAGCGTGGGCTCCCAGTCGAAGACGACGCCCGTGACGTCGTCGCCGATCACGACGGCGTCGCCCGGCCTCGCACCGGCCTTGAACAGGCCGTCTTCGACGCCGGCCCGCTGGAGCCGGTCCGCAAGGTAGCCGATCGCCTCGTCGTTCTGGAAGTCCGTCTGGGCGACCCACCGCTCGGGCTTCTCGCCGCGCACGCGGAACAGCGGCTCGAGGTTGCGCTCCTCGCGGCGGATCGTGAATTCGGCCCGCTCGCCACGGCGGCGATGCCGGCGCGGCACCTCGACGGGCGCGGCCGGCGCGGGCTCGACCACCCGGGAACGGGCCTCCGCCACGAGCTCGGCCATGGCGTACTTGAGGGCGTCCAGGCCCTCGCGGGCCAGCGCGGAGATGTCGAAGACCCGTAGGCCACGGCCCTCGAGCTCGTCGCGGACCATGTCCGCCATCGCGGCGCCGTCGGGCAGGTCGGTCTTGTTCAGGGCGATGAGGCGGGGCCGCTCGTTCAGCGGTACGACGCCCTCCCCGCCCTGGGAGAAGACGGGCTCCACCGCGTAGGCCTCGAGCTCGGCCTCGATGGCCTCGAAGTCGGCGATCGGGTCGCGGTCGGACTCGAGGCTGCCGCAGTCGAGGACGTGCACGAGCGCGGCGCAGCGCTCGACGTGGCGCAGGAACTCCAGGCCGAGGCCGCGGCCCTCCGAGGCACCGGGGATCAGGCCCGGGACGTCGGCCACGGTGAAGCGCACGTCGCCGGCCTGCACGACCCCGAGGTTGGGCACGAGCGTGGTGAACGGGTAGTCCGCGATCTTGGGACGGGCCGCAGACAGGGCAGCGATGAGGGAGGACTTGCCGGCCGAGGGGAAGCCCACGAGCGCGACGTCCGCCACGGTCTTGATCTCGAGCGTCAGGTCCCGGCTCTCCCCCGGCAGGCCGAGCAGCGCGAAGCCGGGCGCCTTGCGCTTCACGGAGGCCAGGGCCGCGTTGCCGAGGCCGCCCTGACCGCCGGCGGCGGCGACGTAGGTCGCGCCCTCCCCCACGAGATCGGCCACGATGTTGCCCTGCTCATCCTTGACCACCGTGCCGTCCGGCACGGGCAGCACGAGCGACTGGCCGTTCTTGCCCTCGCGGTGGTCGCCCATGCCCGGCTGGCCGTTCTCAGCGGACCGGTGCGGGGCGTGGTGGTAGTCCAGCAGCGTGGTGGTCTGCGAGTCCACCACGAGGGTGATGTCGCCGCCGTCGCCCCCGTCGCCGCCGTCGGGGCCACCCAGGGGCTTGAACTTCTCGCGATGCACGGAGACGCACCCGTGCCCGCCGTTGCCGGCGGTGAGGTGGAGGACCACGCGGTCCACGAAGGCTGCCATGGGAGTGCTCCTAGGGGCTGGAGGGATCGGACTCAGACGGCCCAGGGGCCGGAGACGCCGACGGCGGGGGCGGGTCCGGTGGATGCCGGGCCCGCCCCCGCCGGGGCGTCAGGGGGTGCGGGTGTCCTCGCCGGGCGAGGGTCCGCACGCAGACCGCACGAGTGTCAGATCACTCCGCGGCGGGGACGATGTCCACGACCTTGCGGCCGCGGCGCTGGCCGAAGGCCACGGAGCCCGCGGACAGCGCGAAGAGGGTGTCGTCCTTGCCGCGGCCGACGTTGCGGCCCGGGTGGAACTTGGTGCCACGCTGGCGGACGATGATCTCGCCGGCGTTGACGTCCTCGCCGCCGTAGCGCTTGACGCCGAGGTACTGCGGGTTCGAATCGCGGCCGTTCTTCGAGGAACTGCCGGCCTTCTTATGTGCCATTGCTGTTGCCTAACCTCTCGGATGCTCGGTTTCGCCGGTGCCGGTGACGGCTCAGGCGATCCCGGTGATCTTGACCGTGGACAGCTCAGAGCGGTGGCCCTGGCGCTTCTTGTAGCCGGTCTTGTTCTTGTACTTCATGATGACGACCTTCTTGCCACGGGAGTGGGAGACGACCTCGGCGGTCACCTTCACACCGGCGGCATCGGCGCCAGCCTTGACCTCGTCCCCGTCCACCAGCATCAGAGCGGGCAGCTCGACGGAGCCACCGGTCTCAGCGGGAACGCGGTCAAGGGTAACGAGGTCTCCGACGGAAACCTTCTCCTGGCGGCCGCCAGCGCGGACAATCGCGTACACCACTTGGGACTCACTTCTCTCGACGTTTCAATGGATCAGATCGGGTTCTGCTCGCCCGCACCTCGACCGCGGCTGCGTCCGGGTCCGGCGGTCCCTCACCGGGACATGCGGGAGCGTGCGGGCGGTGAACACCGATGGTCCAGCATACTCGCTGCCGGGCGTCCGGACCAAACAGAGGCGTGTCGGCGCGTCGCCGCCGCCCGGGGCAGACCCGGGACGGCGGCACCGACGACGGTCAGCGGCCGCGACGGGCCAGGTCGGCGGCCTTCACGCCGACGCCGAGCATCACCGGGGCGGCACCCTGCGGCTCGGCGGGGGTGGACGCTTCGGCCACGGCCGCGGTGAAGCGGCCGCCCTGGGCGCCGCCGGGCGCGGCCTGGACCTGGACGTGGACGCCGTCGGACGACACGGCGCGACGCGAGCGCCGGCGCGGCGATCCGGGCGCCGGGGCCGCCTGGGCCTCGGCCGGGGCGTCCGCGGCGGACGCCTGTTCCGCGTCCGCCGCGGGCTCCGCCGTCGGGTCGGTCGCCGCAGGCTCCACCATCACGGCCTCCTCGACGGCGGCCGGGGCGGCGGGCTGCTCGTGGACCTCGGTGGCGTCCGTGGACTCCTCGGGCGAGGGCTCGGTGGCCTCCACCGGAGCCGCGTCCGTGCGGTCGGCCGTCCGCTCGGCGGACGCGTCCGCACCGGCGGCCGTACGGACGACACCGTCGCTCGAGGCCCGGCGGGACCGGCGGCGCCGGGGCGCCGGGGCATCCTCGGCGGGCACCGGCTCCGATGCGTCCTCCGCGGGCGCGGCCGCCGAGGACTCGGCGTCCGCGGCGTCGTGTCGCGACGGCGTGGCGCGCTCCGCGCCCTGGTCCTCGGCGTCGGTCTCGGTCGAGGCCGCCTCGCCGTCCCGCCGGGACCGCCCACGGCCACCCCGGCGACGCCGGGACCGGCGGGGACGGTCGTCCTGCGCCTCCGCGTCCTCCGGGGACTCGGCCTCGGCGACGGCGGCCACGGCCTCCTCGGCCTGCGCGACCGGGTCCTGGTGCTCGGGGACCTCGGAGGCGGCCGGCTCGGCGGCCTCCTCCTCGGTCTGACGGGGCTGATCGGCGGACGCGGCGGTGCCGTCGTCGTGCGACCGCGCGGCATCCTCGGAGCCCGCGGCCTCGGCGCCGGTGTCCGCCGACTCCTCGGTGCGGCCCCGGCCACGGCGGCGGCCCCGACGACGCCGGCGACGCGGCGTCTCCTCCTCGTCCGTCCCGGCCGGCTGCCCGGCCTCCGCGGGCCCGGCCGACGCGGCCTCGACGGCCTCGGCCGCGGAGTCCTCGGCGGGGGCGGACTCCTGCTCGGCGGGGGCGGACTCCTGGGCGGGGGTCTCGTCCTCGGCCACCTTGCCGGAGGCCTTCGCGATCGAGTGCAGGGCGACCCGGGCGGCCTCGGCCCGCTCACGGCGCTGCCGCTCGTCCTCGGAGTCGACGTGCTCGGCGCCCGTCGTCGTGGCCGCGGCGGCGTGGGCGTGCTCGCCCTCGCCGTTGCCCCGGCGCCGGCGACGACGGCGGCCCTCCGCTTCGCCGCGCTGCTCACCGCCGGAGCGGCCCCGCTCGACGGGGGTGTCCTTGATGATGATGCCGCGGCCGGCGCAGTGCTCGCAGGTCTCCGAGAACACCTCCACGAGCCCGGTGCCCATGCGCTTGCGCGTCATCTGGACCAGGCCGAGCGAGGTCACCTCGGCGACCTGGTGCTTCGTGCGGTCCCGGCCCAGGCACTCCACGAGACGGCGCAGCACGAGGTCGCGGTTGGCCTCGAGCACCATGTCGATGAAGTCGATGACGATGATGCCGCCGATGTCCCGCAGGCGCAGCTGCCGGACGATCTCCTCGGCGGCCTCGAGGTTGTTCTTGGTGACGGTCTCCTCGAGGTTGCCGCCGGAGCCCGTGAACTTGCCGGTGTTCACGTCCACCACGGTCATGGCCTCGGTGCGGTCGATCACGAGCGAGCCGCCGGAGGGCAGGTACACCTTGCGCTCGAGCGCCTTGTGGAGCTGCTCGTCCACGCGGTGGGTGGCGTACAGGTCCTCGCCGTCGTGGTCCTCCGGCACCCAGTGGTGCAGACGGTCCAGCAGGTGCGGGGCCACGTAGGTCACGTAGGCCTCGATGTTGTCCCACGTGGCCTCGCCCTGCACGAGCATGGCGGAGAAGTCCTCGTTGAAGACGTCGCGGACCGTCTTGATGGTCAGGTCCGGCTCGGCGTAGAGCAGCTCGGGGGCGAGCACCTTGGTGCCGGACGCCTTCTCCTGGATGCCCTCCCACTGGGCGCGCAGACGGTTGATGTCGTTCTGCAGCTCCTGCTCGGAGGTGCCCTCGGCCGCGGTGCGCACGATCACGCCGGCGTCCTGCGGCAGGTGGTCCTTGAGGATCTTCTTCAGACGCGAGCGCTCCACGTCCGGCAGCTTGCGGGAGATGCCGGTCATCGAGCCTCCCGGCACGTACACGAGGTAGCGGCCGGGCAGGGAGACCTGGCTGGTCAGACGGGCGCCCTTGTGGCCCACCGGGTCCTTGGTGACCTGGACGAGCACGGTGTCGCCGGACTTGAGCGCGTTCTCGATCTTCCTCGGCTTGCCGTCCAGCTGGGCGGCGTCCCAGTTGACCTCGCCCGCGTAGAGCACGGCGTTGCGTCCGCGGCCGATGTCCACGAACGCGGCCTCCATGGACGGCAGCACGTTCTGGACCTTGCCCAGGTACACGTTGCCGATCATCGAGTCCTGCGTGGTGTGCGAGACGAAGTGCTCGGCCAGCACGCCGTCCTCGAGCACGGCGATCTGGATGCGCTGGTCGCGCTGGCGCACCAGCATCTTGCGGTCCACGGCCTCGCGGCGGGCCAGGAACTCGGCCTCGGTGATCACGGTGCGGCGACGCCCGCCCGAGCGGGAGTCGCGGCGGCGCTGGCGCTTCGCCTCGAGCCGGGTGGAGCCCTTGACGCTCTGGACGGTGTCCGAGGCGGTGCCGACGGCCTGGCGCGGCGCGCGCACGCGGGTGACGGTGTGCTCGGGATCGCCGGCCTCGCCGCCGTCGAGCTCCATGTCCACCTCGCCGCGGCGGCGTCGGCGGCGCCGCCGGGAGACCACGGCGCCCTCGGCCCGGTCCTCGGACTCTCCGGCGTCCTCGTCCTCGGAGCGCTGCCGGGACGTGGTCTCGGTGCGCAGGACCTCGATCAGGTTCGCCGGCACGGCGAACGGGTCGGTCGGGTCGACCTGCAGCGTCGGCGCGCTCGGCTCCTCGGCCGGGTCCGCGGCGTCGTCGGACGCGGCGGTCCGCTCCGGCTCCGCCCCGTCGGCGGTGTCCGCCGCGGTCTGCGTCACGGCCTGCTCGGCCGTCTCCTCCACGCGTTCGTCTGCGCGGGTCGTGTCCTCGTTGTTGGCCGCCATGGCAGCACCTCCCGCCGACCGACGACGCCACACTCGCCGCCGCCCGGCGTGTCCGCGTCCGCCGCCGGCCGCGTTGCCCCGGGCGCCGTGCGCCACGGGTGCGCCGGGAGGCGGACTCCGAGAAGTCATCGGGTGGACCGCGTCGACCGTCAGGGCCCGGCGCGGAACCGCTGCGCCCTCGAGATCGGGGCCTGGGCGTCACGTGCCGTCCGCCGGCCGGCGCACGGACGCACACGGGCGAGGCCCGGCGTCCACCTCCCGCACGATGCTCGACGCGGGGGCGCCTCGGCGGCGGCCCGACGTCGGGCGCGCAGCGGGCTGCCCCGCGGTGTGGCCACGGGACGGCCAGGGCCGATTGTCTCACATCCGCCCCGGGCACGCGCCTAGAATCGTGTCCATGCCTGCGACCCCGCCGACGGACGACGTCCGCCTCTCCCCTGCCGACGACGTCCCCGCCGAGGAGGCCCGGCTCACCTGGTACGCCCGGCCCGCGGGCATGGCGGCGCTGCTGCTGATCACCTCGCTCGTGGCGCTGACGGCGACGATCGTCATCATCGTCGAGCGCGCCCTCCTCACCGCGGACCCGACGCACCGCACGTCCTGCGACCTCAACCCGTGGGTGTCCTGCGGCCAGGTGATGCAGTCGTGGCAGGCCCACACCTTCGGCTTCCCGAACACGTACATCGGCGTGGTCGCGTTCTCCGTGCTCATCACCGTGGCGGTGTCCCTGCTCGCCGGCGCCCGCTTCGCCCGCTGGTACTGGCTGCTGATGAACGCGGGGATCCTGGCGGGCTTCGCATTCTGCGTGTGGCTCTGGTACTCGGCCGTCTACAGCATCGGCACGCTCTGCCTCTACTGCATGATCGTGTGGGCCATGGTCATCGCCCAGCTCGTGCTTGTGACGTCCCGGAACCTGCAGACCGGCACGCTGCCGGCCCCGGCCGGTCTCGTCCGCCTCGCCCGGGAGCTGGCCTGGCCCGTGATCGTGCTCCTCTACGTCCTGGTGTTCGCCTCGATCCTGCTGGAACTGGGCCTCGGGGTCGTCGGGATCGACTGAGCCTAAGCTCCCCCACCGGACACGACGACGGCGGCCGGTCACCCCACCAGGGTGACCGGCCGCCGTCGTGCGGGCCCGGACCGGGCTCAGCCGAACCAGATCGCGAGCTCGCGCTCGGCCGAGAGGGTCGAGTCCGAACCGTGGACGAGGTTCTTCTGGACGGCCTCGCCCCAGTCCCGGCCCAGGTCGCCGCGGATGGTGCCCGGGGCGGCCACGGTGGGATCGGTCTTGCCGGCCAGCGAGCGGAAGCCCTCGATCACCGAGTCGCCCGTGACGCGCGCGGCCACCACGGGGCCGGAGGCCATGAACGCGACCAGCGGCTCGAAGAACGGCTTGCCCTGGTGCTCCTCGTAGTGCCGCTCCAGCATGGCGCGGGTGGGCGTGAGCATCTTCAGATCGGCGATCACGTAGCCCTTGCGCTCGATGCGCGCGAGGATCTCGCCGACCAGGTTGCGGGCCACCCCGTCCGGCTTGATGAGGACGAGGGTCTCTTCGGTGTGGTGCGTCATGGGGTGTGCTCCTAGCGTCGTCGGACGGCCGCGAGCGCGGTCCGGTTCCCGCCCCACCCTAGTTGTTGTGGGTCATGAGGTTCTTGACATGGGTACCGGGCTGAGATGAGACGAGTGGGCCCCGCCCCGCAGGATGGAAGTTCCTACACCACCCACCTGCCCGAGAAGACCCACTCATGACCCA
>Ga0268288_10076_pt1 | contig 73446 bp, 74 predicted proteins | sample BraspS3V5C_FD_191349 | JGI IMG/M metagenome (GOLD analysis project Ga0268288, IMG submission 191349) | Soil microbial communities from Anza Borrego Desert, Southern California, United States - Bradyrhizobium sp. S3-V5C | ecosystem: Environmental > Terrestrial > Soil > Desert | place: USA...
CCAGGCCGATGCCGCGCGCGACCGCCTGCACGTCCGCGCCCACCGCCTCGCACAGGTCCGCGACCTCGTTGATGAACGTGATCTTCGCCGCCAGGAACGCGTTCGCCGCGTACTTGGTCAGCTCGGCCGTGCGCCGCGACGTGACCATGATCGGCGCCTGGTTGAGGTAGAGCGGCCGGTAGACCTCGCGCATCACCGCCTCGGCGCTGGCCTCCTCGGCACCGACGACGATGCGGTCGGGGCGCTTGAAGTCGGCGATGGCCGCGCCCTCGCGCAGGAACTCGGGGTTCGACGCGACCGCGAACTGCGCCCCGGGGTTGGTCTCGCGGATGATGCGCTCGACCTCGTCGCCGGTGCCGACCGGCACGGTCGACTTGGTCACCACCACGGTGAAGCCGGACAGCGCGCCGGCGATCTCCCGGGCGGCGTCGAACACGAAGCTCAGGTCGGCGAAGCCGTCGCCGCGGCGGGAGGGCGTGCCCACCGCGATGAACACCGCGTCGGCCTCGGCCACGGCCTCCCGCATGGACGTGCTGAACGCGAGCCGGCCCTGGCGCACGTTCTCGGCGACCAGGACGTCGAGGCCCGGCTCGTAGATCGGCATGCGGCCGGCGTTCAGGCTGGCGATCTTGTCGGGGTCCCGGTCGACGCACACGACCGTGTGGCCGAAATCGGCCAGGCAGGCGCCGGAGACCAGGCCGACATATCCGGCCCCAATCATCGCAATCCGCATCGGGCCCTCCCGGCAGCTCGCCCTCGGCTTGCTGCGATGCAACATGATCCGGGGCGCACGCGGATGCAACCCGGGCCAGCCTGGATCTGCTCCAGTCTGTCACGGGAATGCAACACCCGCGAAGGATGACTGTAGTTTGACAGCCGGCCGCGGGGCGGCCCGCATCGGCCGCCGGTCCGCGGGTCGCGCCTCCGCGAAGGCGCGCGGGGCGGCTTCGCAGCGCGGGCGGCTTCCTGTAGAAGCGCCCCCGCCCGGCGGGGAGGCCCGGATCCGCCCCGAGGACCCGACCCAAGGATCGGTGAAGGACCGCGATGACCGAATTGCCCAACGTGCACGTGCGTGCCGAGGTCCTGGCCCAGGCGCTGCCCCACATGCAGCGCTACGACCAGGAGATCGTGGTCATCAAGTACGGCGGCCACGCCATGGGCGACCGGGCCGCGGCCGAGGACTTCGCCGAGGACATCGTCCTCCTGGAGCAATCCGGGCTGAAGCCGATCGTCGTGCACGGCGGCGGTCCGCAGATCGGCAAGATGCTCGACCGGCTCGGCATTCAGTCCGAGTTCCGCGGCGGCCTGCGCGTCACCGACGAGGCCACCGTCGAGGTCGTCGAGATGGTCCTGGCGGGCCTGATCAACAAGCAGATCGTCGGCTGGATCTCCGCCGAGGGCGGCCGGGCGGTCGGCCTGTGCGGCAAGGACGGCAACATGGTCCGGGCCAAGCGGGCGATGAAGACCGTCGTCGATCCCGAGAGCCACGTGGAGCAGACCGTCGATCTGGGCCTCGTCGGCGAGCCGGACCACGTCGAGCGCGGCGTCCTCGACGCGGTGCTCAAGGCCGAGCTGATCCCGGTCCTCGCGCCGGTCGCCTACGGGGCGGACGGGCAGACCTACAACGTCAACGCCGACACCTTCGCGGGGGCGATCGCCGGGGCGCTCCGGGCCAAGCGCCTGCTGCTGCTCACCGACGTGCCGGGCGTGCTCGACAAGGACAAGAAGCTGATCCCCGAGCTGACCGTGGAGGATTGCCGGCGCCTGATCGCCGACGGCACCATCACGGGCGGGATGATCCCGAAGATCGAGACCTGCATGTACGCGATCGAGCGCGGCGTCGAGGCGGTCGTCATCCTCGACGGCAAGGTCAACCACGCCGTGCTCCTCGAGCTGTTCACCGATTACGGTGCCGGCACCCTGATCCGTCGGGGCTGAGAACGCGGCCGCCCGCGCACCGCGCCGCCCCCGAGGGCGCGGTGCGGTGCGCGGACGCAACCTCCGCGCGCCCGGCGCATTGTCGTACCCCCGCCCGCCCCGGAGGGGCCGGCCTCACAAGGTCCGGACAAGCATCAAACTTGCGAGCTTGGCCGTTCCGGTCCAGATTCCGGGGCAACAGCAACCTGAGGGGTTCCGGTGCACCACCCCGACAAGGCCCAGTTCACCACGCCGGCGGCGCGCGGCTTCGCCGATGTCGACACCTGGGTGTTCGATCTCGACAACACCCTCTACCCGAGCGACGCCGCGGTCTGGCCGAAGGTCGACGAGCGCATCACCCTGTACGTGATGCAGCTCTACGGGCTCGACGGCATCTCGGCCCGCGCCCTGCAGAAGTACTTCTATCACCGCTACGGCACGACGCTGTCGGCGCTGATGGTCGAGTCGCGGATCGATCCGCACGACTTCCTCGACTTCGCCCACGACATCGACCACTCGTCGATCAAGCTCGACAAGAGTCTCGGCGACGCGATCGAGCGGCTGCCCGGGCGCAAGCTGATCCTGACCAACGGGTCGCGCCGCCACGCCGAGAACGTCGCCGGCAAGCTCGGCATCCTCGACCACTTCGAGGACGTGTTCGACATCGCCGCCGCCGACTTCGTCCCGAAGCCGGAGCGCACGACCTACGAGCGGTTCCTGGAGAAGCACGCCGTCGAGCCGACCCGGGCCGCCCTGTTCGAGGACATCGCCCGCAACCTCGCGGTGCCGCACGACCTCGGCATGGCGACCGTGCTGGTGGTTCCGAAGGTCACCGATCCCTATCGCGAGGCCTTCGAGCAGGAGGCGGTGCGCGAGCCGCATATCGACCACATCACGGACGATCTCGCCGCCTTCCTCTCCGCCTGCGTGCTGCCCGAAGTGCGGTCGGGATCCGAGGAGCGCGGCTGACGCGAAGCCGGGCGGCGCGGTCGCGGTGCCTCCGCGGCTGGGGGAGGGGCGCGGCGAAGACCCGGCCCCACCTGGAGGAGCGGGACGCGGCGGAGCTCCGTCCGGGATCGATCGCACGATCCGACATCCCGGCGGCGCCGCGGATCGATCGCGCCCGTACCCAATCGACAAGCCGGCGGCGATCCTGTAGAGAGCCGCCCAACTCACAACAGGATCGCCGAAATCCTGGCGCCGATCGCCCATGAGGGGCGGAACGGCGCGACGGCCGGAGCTATGCCATGAACATCATCGAGCAGCTGGAGCGCGAGGAAGTCGCGCGCCTCGCCAAGACCATCCCGGATTTCGAGCCGGGCGATACGCTCATCGTCAACGTCCGCGTGAAGGAAGGCGAGCGCACCCGCGTGCAGGCCTACGAGGGCGTCTGCATCGCCCGCTCGGGCGGCGGCCTCAACGAGAGCTTCACGGTCCGCAAGATCTCGTACGGCGAGGGCGTGGAGCGCGTCTTCCCGGTCCATTCCCCGATGATCGACTCGATCAAGGTGGCCCGCCGCGGCAAGGTGCGCCGTGCCAAGCTGTACTACCTGCGCGACCGGCGCGGTAAGTCGGCCCGCATCGTCGAGCGCACCGACCGCTACAAGGCTAAGGACACCCCGGCCGCGGCGCCCGCCGCCGAGTAAGCCGTTCGACCGCTCCGCGGGCCGGAGCGGTCGCCTGCTTTCAGACCGGTCCGGCTCAGCCGGGCCGGTTTTTTTCTTGGCCGACAGTCTCGTCCAGGCCGCCGGCACGCCACCTCAGGCAGCCCGGATCCCGTCGAGGAACCGGTGGATCTCGGCGGAGAGCTGCTCGGACCTGCGCGACAGGTCGATCGCGGCGCCGAGAACCCGCTCAGCCGCGTCGCCCGTCGCCTCGGCACCCTGCGACACGTCGGCGATGTTGCCGGTGACGGCCTCCGTGCCGGCCGCCGCGCGCGCGACGCTGCGCACGATCTCCTCGGTGGTCGCCCCCTGCTGCTCGATCGCGGCCGCCACGGTCGCGGCAAGCGTACTGACCTCACCCATGGTGCGACCGATCCCGTGGATCGCCTCGACGGCCTGCCGGGTCGAGGCCTGGACCGCGCCGGTCCGCGCGGCGATCTCCTCGGTCGCGGCCGCGGTCTGCTCGGCCAGCGCCTTGACCTCGCCCGCCACGACGGCGAAGCCCCGGCCGGCCTCGCCGGCCCGGGCCGCCTCGATCGTGGCGTTGAGGGCCAGGAGGTTGGTCTGTCGGGCGATGCCCGCGATCATGCTGGCGACGACCCCGATCTGCTCGGCCCCGTCGGCGAGATCGCCCACGAGGGCGTCCGTGCGCTGCGCCTCGGTCGCCGCCCGCGCGGTCTTGGCCGACGATTGCGCCATCCGTCCGGAGATCTCCTGGATGGTGATCGCCATCTCCTCGGTGGCCGCGGCGACGCTCTGCACGCTCCCGGCGGTCTCCTGCGCGGCCCCGGCGACGCGCGTCGCCCGGGCACTCGTGCGCGAGGCCGTCCGCGCCATCGCCTCGGCGGTCGCCTGCATCTCGGTCGCGGCCGCGGAGACGCCCGTCATCAGCGCACCGGCCTGGGCCTCGAACGCCCGGGTGAGCGCGTCGAGGCTCTGCGCGTGCCGGGCCTTGGCCTCCGCTTCCTGCGCGGCCGCCCGGTCCATGGCGGCCTTGGCGACCAGGGCCTGTCGGAAGACTTCGACGGTCCGGGCCATCTCGCCGATCTCGTCTGTCCGCTCGAGCCCGGGTATCGGCTCCGCGCCGTCGCCCTGAGCCAGCACCTGCATCCGGCGGCCGAGCCGGTCGAGCGGCCGCGTGATGCCGCGCCCGATCAGGAGCGAGCCGATCACTCCCAGGGCGCCGAGCCCGAGCAGAAGGCCGATCGCCGCGAGGGCGAGCGCCTGGAAGGCGGCCTTGATGTCGTCGGTGTAGGTCCCCGCCGCGATCAAGATGTCCCAGGGCGCGAACCTGACGGCGAGCGTCGTCTTCGGAGACAGGCCTTCATGCCCGGGCCGGGGATAGAGATAGCTCATCGTAGCCGTGTCGGACTTCTTCAGCAGATCGGTCAGGGTCCCGGCCACGCGAACGCCGTTGACCCGAGTCTCCAGCTGATTGCTGCCGACGAGTCGGCGGTCGGGAACCGCCAGCGCCGTTCCGTCCATCGCGTAGATGGCGACGTAGTTGGTGCCCGTGTCGAAGCGCATGGCCATGGCGGTCTCGACCAGTGCCGCCAGGGCCGCCTCCCGGGACAGAGCGCCGCTCCTGACCCGGGTCTCGAGGCTTTGCGCATAGGTGGTGAACAGCTCCGTGACCGTGCGCAGGGACTGCAGCCTCTCCGACAGCATTTCCTGATAATACATTCGCAATCCGGCAGCGCCGATGACCGCGATAAGCATTGTTATGAGCGAAATCTGCGCCATCATTCGACGTGAAAGGCTTTTACTGAAAAATATTCTGATCATAATACATACCGCAGGAGCGCCAGCATCGGAGATGCTGCGGTGAGACCTGATAAATCTGCGCGTACATGTCAACGCAAGCCCGAGGATCCGGGGCGAGATCTGAAAGAGGATAGGATCAGCGGTGCAGAGCGGACGAAGAGGTCGTCGGCCACGACGCGGTCTGCATCGGGCGGAGGAACGGGCCGCGGAACGGCGATGGAGAACCTGAGATCTTGCCCGCGGCGCGCGGACGAAACGTCCCGGCCGTCCGCGGCAGCTGGGCGAAGTCGGCCCATTGCGGGCGCCGCTCGGGCGCGATCGGGGATGATATCGGCGGCGGATCGGCGTGGCGCCGCGGCCCGGCACAACCGCGCTGCCAAGATCGGGGTCAGGCGGCTAGCCGATCCGTGCGGTCACCTCGATCTCGACGCGCATCTCGGGGCGCAGAAGGCCCGCCACGATCACGATCGTGGCGGCCGGTCGGACATCTGCCAGCACCCGGCCGCAGACCGCCAGCACGGCCTCGGCATCGTCCCGGTCGGTGACGTAGTAGGTGGCGCGCACGAGGCCGGCGAGGCCGGTCCCGGCCTCGGCGAGAACCGAGCGGATCGTGCGCCAGCAGGCCTCGGCCTGCGCGGCGGCGCCGTCGGGCATCGTCATCGTGGCGTAGTCGTAGCCGGTCGTCCCAGACAGGTAGACGGTGTCGCCGTCGATTACCGCCCGGGAGTAGCCATAATCCCGCTCGAACGGGGAGCCCGAGGTGATCAGCCGCCGGCTCATCCGCCGCGCAGGGCTTCCAGCACCTTGCCGCCGGCGCGGCCCGTGGGCGTCATGCCGAGCCGGCGCTCCACGTCCTTGATGGCGTCGCGCGTCTTCTGGCCGACCTTGCCGTCCGGCTCGCCGACGTCGTAGCCGCGGGCGGCCAGCCGGGTCTGGAGATCGCGCCGCTCGGCCCGCGACAGGGGCGGGTCGTCGGTCGGCCACGCCGCCTGGACGCCGGCCTTGCCGCGCAGCCGGTCGGACAGGACCGCGATGGCGAGGCCGTACGACTCGGCGGCGTTGTACGAGTAGATCGCGTCGAAGTTCCTGGTGACCAGGAAGGCCGGCCCGTCGATGCCGGCGGGCGCGATGATCCCGGCCGGCCCCTCGCCCGAGAGCGGACGGCCGTCCACGCGGGTCACGCCGAGCGACGCCCAGTGGGCGACCGGCTTCTTGTTCTTGCGCCCGGCGGCGGCGACGTTGAAGCCGCGGGGCAGCTTCACCTCGTAGCCCCAGACCTGACCGTGCTGCCACTTGGCGACGTGCAGGAAGTTCGCCGTGGAGGCGACGGCGTCGGCCGTCGAGTCGACCACGTCGCGCCGCCCGTCGCCGTCGCCGTCGACGGCGAGGCGGTGATAGGTGGTCGGCATGAACTGGGTCTGGCCGAAGGCGCCCGCCCAGGAGCCGGTCAGCCGCTCCGGCGCGATGTCGCCGCGCTCGATGATCCGCAGGGTGGCGATCAGCTCGCCGCGGAAGAAGTCCCGGCGGCGGTTGTTGGAGCAGGCCAGCGTCGCCAGCGACTGCACCAGGGGCATCTTGCCGAGGTTCTTGCCGAAATTCGACTCGACGCCCCAGACCGCCGCGATCGTGTACCGGTCGACCCCGTAGCGCGACTCGGCCTGGGCGAGCGCCGCCGCGTTCTGGCGCATGGCCGCGCGCCCGTCCTCGACCCGCTCGTCGTCGACGAGCGCCGCCATGTAGTCCCAGATCGGCGTCTTGAATTCGGGCTGCGCCTGGGACAGCTCGATCACCTTGTCGTCGTAGCTGATGCCGCTCGTGGCGGACCGGAAGGTCTGCGCCGAGACGCCCGCCGCCGCCGCCTGGGACTGGATGCCGGCGAGGCAGCTGTCGAAATCGGCCCGCGCCGGCAGGCTCGCCAAGGGCAGGACCGCGATGCCGGCGAGCAGCCCGAGCGCGCGCGCCGTCCTCGGTCCCGTCGGGTGCTTCGGCATGCTGACGATCCTCACGATGCGGAACGGAGTCTGGGCGCGGATTCAGGCGACATGTGGGTTAACGAACGGTGAGGAAACCCGCCTTACCTTGACCGATCTGCCTACCAACCGGTAGGTTGATGCGGAGCCGGCCCGCCAGTGGTCGGCCCCACCGAGCAGGGAGACAGGACGCATGATGAAGGACTGGAATCAGTACGGCGCCGAGCTCGTCAGCACGCTCGGGCGCATCGGTGCGGTGAGCCCGGACCTCCTCAAGGCCCACGATCAGCTCGCGGCGGCGGCCCCGACCGAGCGCAAGCTGGACGCGAAGACCCGCGAGCTGATCGCCCTCGCGGTGGCGGTGACGACCCGGTGCGACGGCTGCATCGCCGTGCATTCCGACGCCGCCCGCAAGGCCGGCGCGAGCAAGGAGGAGGTCGTGGAGGCGCTGGGCGTCGCGGTGGCGCTGAACGCCGGCGCCGCCCTGGTCTACACCGCCCGCGCCTTCGAGGCGTTCACCGGCGAGGCCGGCTGAACCGGCCGACCCGGGGCCGCGCCCCGGGACCTCGGGCGGCGCCGTGGCGCGTCATCGGGGCGGCCCGACGGCCCGGCCTTCGCCTCCCAGGCGGTCCAGATAGGCGCAGAGCATGTCGGCCAGGGCGTCCGCGCGGGTCTCCAGGGCGGCCTCGTCGCGGATCGACTCCGAGATGCGCTCGCCGACCGTGCCGAGCGTCGTCGCGATGATCTCGCCCGCGACCTGACGCTCCGCCTCGGGAACCGCCGGAAGGGCCGCGTGCAGGAACTCGCGGAAGGCCTGCGCGCCGGCCAGCTGCGGCTCCGCGGCCTCGGGCGCGTCGCGATAGGCGGGGGCGGCCGCGTCGAGGGCCCGGCGCATCGCGGCCTCCGCGCATTCCGAGCGCACGAAGGCGTGGACGGCGGCGCGCAGGCGCGCGCCGGGCGCCGTCGCAGGATCCGTCAGGATGCCGGCGAGGAGGGCGGTCGTGTCCCGCCACTCGTCGCTCTGCAACTGGAACAGGATCGCCGCCTTGTTGGGGAAGTACTGGTAGAGCGAGCCGATGCTGACGCCCGCGCGCTCGGCGACCCGCGCCGTCGTGAAGCGCTCCGCGCCGACCTCCCCCAGAACCTGAGTGGCCGCCTCCAGAACGGCCGCGACGAGGTCGCTGGAGCGCGCCTGCCGGGGCTGCTTTCGCTTGGAAATTCCGAGACTTGGCCGGTCGGGCATGGGGTGGTGCTCGGAACGCGAATAGGCGGGGGTAGGGGGCAGCGGTACTCTGCGTCGTGTTCAGTTGAACACGCAAGACGGACAGCAACGCGCCATGTCACTCTCAGCTTCCACACTCGCCGAACCGCGTATCGCCTCGCTGCTGGACAGTCTCTTCGTGCAGGCAGAGGCATCCTCACCGTTGAGCGCCGTCGGGGATCTCTCGGCGGACGAGCGGACGCGGCTCATGGGAAGCCGCACCGGCTACCGGGACTTCTACAGCCGGCTCAAGGACATGCCCCTCGCGGTCTCGCGGGAGACCGGCCGGCTGCTCTACATGCTCGCGCGGACCCGCCGGGCGCGCTCGATCGTCGAGTTCGGCACCTCCTTCGGCCTCTCGACCCTTCACCTCGCCGCGGCCCTGCGCGACAACGGCGGCGGCCGGCTTATCACCTGCGAGTTCGAGCCGTCCAAGGTGGTGCGGGCGCGGGCGAACCTGATGGCGGCCGGGCTCGCGGATCTCGTCGAGTTCCGCGAGGGCGACGCCCTCCAGACCCTCGGCCTCGACCTGCCCGACTCGGTCGACCTGCTGCTCCTCGACGGGGCGAAGGGGCTCTATCCGGAGGTTCTCAGCCTCGTGGAGAGCCGCCTCGGGCCGGGCGCCCTCGTGGTCGCCGACAACGCGGACCACAGCCCGGACTACCTGGCACGGGTGCGCGCGCCGAGCCGGGGCTACCTGTCGGTGCCGTTCGCCGACGACGTCGAACTGTCCATGCGGCTCGGGTGAGGCCGCATCCGGGTCGGACCGGCGGTCGCCTCAGCGCGACGCGACCGCCGTCGGGACGCGGATACCGCCGCTCAGGCCCACGCGCGCTGGGCGAGCTTCTGCTCGTAGGCGTCGATGGACGAGACGCGCTCGAGGGTCAGCCCGATCTCGTCGAGTCCGTTCAGCAGGTTGTGCTTGCGGCCCTCGTCGATGTCGAAATGCAGGGTGCCGCCGTCCGGCCCCCGGATCGTCTGCGCCGCCAGGTCGACCGTCAGGGTGGCGTTCGCGCCGCGCTCGGCGTCCTCGAACAGCTTCTCCAGGTCCTCGGGCGACACGACGATCGCCAGGATGCCGTTCTTGGCGCAGTTGTTGAAGAAGATGTCGGCGAAGCTCGTGGAGATCACGCAGCGGATGCCGAAATCGGCCAGCGCCCAGGGCGCGTGCTCCCGGGACGAGCCGCAGCCGAAATTGTCCCCGCACACCAGGATCTTGCTGTTCCGGTAGGCCGGCTGGTTGAGGATGAAGTCCGGGTTCTCGGAGCCGTCCTCGCGGTAGCGCATCTCGGCGAACAGGCTCTTGCCGAGCCCGGTCCGCCGGATCGTCTTCAGGTACTTCGCCGGGATGATCCGGTCGGTATCGACGTTGATCGTCCGCAGGGGCGCCGCGACGCCCTCCAGGGTGGTGAACTTTTCCATCGTCTGACGGCTCGTGTCGGTGGTCTCTCTGCCGGGCGGTTTAGCAGCCGCCGGCCCGGGCCGGAAGCGTCAGGCGAGGTCGGGCGCCGTCGCCCGGGACAGGGTCCCGTCGTGGAGGGCCGAGGCGACCAGCGCCCCGGCGATCCCGGCCGCCCGCAGCGCCCGCAGGTCGTCCGGGCCGCGCACGCCGCCCGCCGCGTAGAGGCGGCGATCCGGCGCCCGCGCGCGCAGGGCTCCCAGGGCCCCGAGGTCCGGGCCGGCCCCGGCGCCGACCTGCGCCAGCGTCATGGCGATCACCTCCGGCGGCCAGAGCGCGGGATCGTCGTGGAGGGCCGCCGGGCCGAGCCGCTCCGCGCCGCGCGTGTCGAGGGAGAACACCGCCCGGTCGCCGAGCCGCGTCACGAGGTCGGCATCCGCCTGGCTCTCGCTGCCGATCACCGGGCGGCCCAGGCCGGAGGCCAGGAACGCGTCGACGCCCGCCGGCTCGGCGAAGCCCGCATCGACCCACAGGCTGACGCCCGGGCAGGCGCGGGCGATCGCCTCCAGGGCGCGGAGATCGGGCGCGGCGCGATCGATGATCGCGTCGAGATCGGCGACGTAGAGGATGGCGGCGGGCCACGCGTCGCGCAGCCCCCGGGCCACCGCGTCGGGCGCCGAGCCCTTTGCCAAGGGCGTCTCGATCGGGGCATAGGAGGAGCGCTCGCCCCGGCGCGCCCGCACCACGCGGCCGCCCCGGAGATCGAGCACCGGGATCACCGCGAAGCCGGGGCGCCCGATCCTGTGGTCCATCGAGGCGCTCATCGCGGTCCCATGCGCTCATCAAACCCAACGACGATCGGGTGGGACCTCGGCGGGGTCCACGTCAAGGTCGCCCTGGTCGAGGACGGCCGGGTCGCGGCCGCCGCCCAGGTGCCGTGCCCGCTCTGGCAGGGCCTGCCGGCCCTCGACCGGGCGCTGGAGGCCGCCCCCGACTGGGCCCGCGGCGCGGCGCTCCACGCCGTGACCATGACGGGCGAGCTGACCGACTGCTTCGCCGACCGGCGCGCCGGCGTCGCGGCGCTCGCCGGGTGGGCCGGATCGCACCTCGCCGGGACCGTGCGGATCTACGCCGGGCGCTCGGGCTTCGTCGCCCCGGAGGCGGCCGCGTCCCGCGCGGCGGACGTGGCCTCGGCCAACTGGCACGCCACCGCGGCGCTCGCCGGCCGGCACGTCCCGGACGCGCTCCTGATCGATATCGGCTCGACCACCGCCGACCTGATCCCCGTCGCGGGCGGACGGCCGGCCGCGACCGGCTACAGCGACGCCGAGCGGCTGGAGACCGGCGAGCTCGTCTATACCGGCGCGGTGCGCACGCCGGTGATCGCGCTGTCCGACCACGCCCCCTTCGCGGGCCGCCGGACCCGGCTGATGACCGAGACCTTCGCCCACATGGCGGACGTCTACCGCATCCTCGGCCTCCTCCCCGAGGGCGCCGACCAGCAGCCGAGCGGCGACCGCAAGGGCAAGACGGTCGCCGAGAGCGAGACCCGGCTCGCCCGGATCGTCGGGCGGGACCGGGCGGAGGCGCCCGGAGCGGCCTGGACGGCGCTCGCCGCCCACTTCGCGGAGGCGCAGCTGCGCCTGCTGCACGACGCGGCGGCGGAGATCCTCAGCCGGCCCGATCTCGGCGCGGACGCGCCCCTCGTCCTGTGCGGCGCCGGCGCCTTCGTGGGCGCCCGCCTCGCCGAGCGGCTGGGTCGGCCCTCGACGCCGCTGGCGGCGCTGCTGGGGGACCGGATCGGCGGCGCGCGCGACGGGATCTCGACCTGTGGACCGGCGGTGGCGGTCGGCCTCATCGCCGCGGAGGAGGCAGTCACATGAGTGCAATCAAGATCCTGGCCCGGATCCTGACGGCCCGGGTCGGGCCGCATATCGAGCTGGCCGTGGAGACGGAGACCGGGGAGGTGCTGAAGGTGCTCGCCACCGAGGACCAGGTCGACCGGCTGGTCGACGAGCTGGAGGACATCCTCAACTCGCCCGCCGACCCGGAGGATGACGGGCCGCCCCAGGCGGCCTGAGGCCCCGGGCCCCGCCGGTCGCCATGAGCCTGATCGCCGCCAAGATCGTCGTCACACCGACCCTGATGTGGGCCGTGTCGGCGGCCGCGCGCCGGTGGGGCAGCCTCGTCGGCGGCCTGCTCTCGGGCCTGCCGCTCACCTCGGCGCCGATCTCGATCTACCTCGCCGCCGAGCAGGGCGAGCGCTTCGCCGCCGAGGCGGCGATCGGCTCGGTGGAGGGACTCGGCGCGGTCACGGTCAGCTACCTCGCCTACGCCGTCTCCGCGCCGCGGACGGGGAACCTCGCGTCCGCGCTGCTCGCCCTGGCGGCCTTCGTCCTCGCGGGCGCGCTGCTGCACGGGGTGGTCCAGCCCGGCCTGTGGCTCGCCACGGCGATCGACCTGCCGGCGATGGCGCTGGTGGTCGCCCTTTGCCGGCCGGCCGCCGGGACCGCGGCGCCGGTCCGCCGGGCGCGCCCGCCGCGCTGGGACATGCCGGCCCGGCTCGCGGCCGCCACCGGCCTGGTCCTGCTGGTCTCGGGCCTGGCGCCGCATCTCGGCTCGGGCCTGAGCGGCGTCCTGGCACCGATCCCGATCATCTCCTGGCCGCTCATCGTCTTCGCCCGGGCGCAGGACGGGGTCGGCGCCGCGCTGGACGTGGTGCGCGGCAGCGCCCAGGGCGCCTTCGGCGTTCTGGCATTCTATGTCTGCGTGCACCTGCTGCTCGGGCGGATCGACCCGGTCGCGGCCTACGCCGCCTCGATCGCGGTGTCGGCGGCCTGCGTGCTGCCGTGGCTGGTCGCCCGGCGCCGCCCGCGGGCCGCCTGACCGGGCCGCGCCGACGCGACCGCCGAGGAGAATCATGCTGCCCGATACGGGAATCCCGACCCTCACCCCGGGCTACGCGGCGGTGCCGCGGGGCCATCTCGCCACCGTCGTCACGAGCCTGGAGATGCACCGGCCGCCGCCGCCGCGTCCCGGACGGCCGCTCCCGCCCGGCCTCGCCCTCGAGCCGCTGGCGGGCACCGACCCGGAGACCTACCGGACCCTGTTCCGGGAGGTTGGCGCCGACTGGCTGTGGTTCTCGCGCCTCACCCTGGCGGACGGGGCGCTGGCGGCGATCCTGGCCGACGGCGATGTCGAGATCTTCGCGCTCCGGCGCGACGGGCGGAACCTCGGCATGCTGGAACTGGATTTCCGCCAGCCCGGCACCTGCGAGCTGGTCTTCCTCGGATTGACCGACGACGCGGTCGGGACCGGGATCGGCCGCACGCTGATGAACGCGGCGATCGGCCGGGCCTGGGCGCGCCCGATCACGCGGTTCTGGGTGCATACCTCCACCCTGGACCATCCCGGGGCGCTCGCCTTCTACCGGCGCTCGGGCTTCGTCTCCTTCGCGGTCCACGTCGAGGTCGCGCCCGATCCGCGGCTCGACGGGACTCTGCCGCGCGACTGCGCCCCGCACGTGCCGCTGCTCGGCTGAGGCGATGCGGGATCCGGACACGAGACCCGCGGCCTCGCGGCCGCGGGTCTCGTGTCGCCGATCGTGCGCGCCCGGTCAGGCGGCGGTGCGCTTGCGGGCTTCCTGCTTCGTGTCGACGCCGGCCGCTTTGATCTCGGACAGCTTCTGCGCGACGTTGCGCGAGAACACGAACTCGGCCGGGCGCTGGTTCTCCAGGCTGACCTCGGGGGCCATCGCGCCGTCGGTCTTGATGCCGCGAATCGCGTGCACCAGCGGCTTCCAGGGCTTGCGGACCGAATCGACGACCGACGAGGCCTCGTACCCCGAGTGGACCATGCAGTCGGCGCACTTCTCGTAGTTGCCGGTGCCGTAGGCGTCCCAGTCGGTGGTCTCCATCAGCTCCTTGAAGGTCGCCGCGTAGCCCTCGCCGAGCAGGTAGCAGGGCTTCTGCCAGCCGAACACGGTGCGGGTCGGGTTGCCCCACGGGGTGCAGTGGTAGGTCTGGTTGCCGGCCAGGAAGTCGAGGAACAGGCCCGACTGCTGGAAGGTCCACTTCTCGCGGCCCTTCTCCTTGCCGTGCCGGAACACGCCGCGGAACAGCTCCTTCGTCGCCTTCCGGTTCAGGAAGTGCTTCTGGTCGGGAGCGCGCTCGTAGGCGTAGCCGGGGGAGACGGTGATGCCGTCGATGCCCATCCGGGTCACGCTGTCGAAGAAGTCGGCGATCTTCTCCGGCTGGGAATTGTTGAAGAAGGTGCAGTTGATGGTGACGCGGAAGCCCATCTCCTTGGCCTTCGCGATCGCCGCCACGGCCTTGTCGTAGACGCCGCGCTGGCACACCGACTGGTCGTGCATCTCCTTGTCGCCGTCCAGATGGATCGACCACGTGAAGTACGGGCTCGGCTTGTACTCCTTGATCTTCTTCTCGAGGAGCAGCGCGTTCGTGCAGACGATCGCGAACTTCTTCTGGGCGATGATGCCCTCGACGATCTGCGGCAGGTCCTTGTGCAGGAGCGGCTCGCCGCCGGCGATCACCACCACCGGGGCGCCGCACTCGCGCACCGATTCGAGCGCGTCGGCGACCGGCAGGCGCTTGTTCAGGATCTCGTCCGGGTAGTCGATCTTGCCGCAGCCGGCGCAGGCCAGGTTACAGCGGAACAGCGGCTCCATCATCATCACAAGCGGGTAACGCTTGCGGCCCGTGAGGTGCTGCTTCAGGATGTAGCCGCCGATCTTCGCGACGTACCGGAGGGGGATACCCAAGATTGCGGCTCCTTACTTCGTCGACCCCGGGGCGTCGGGGTGCTTAACGCGAAAAAATCTCGAATTCCAGCGATCTAGCTTGGAACTAATCTGAAACGACCCCGTTTGGGCGGGGCGATGACATCTTATTCCGCTCCTGACGCAACGGTGCCACATGGACCGCGGGTGCGAAGTCCGTGGACGGAAGCGCCCGATCGTTGAGGACAGCACGTGCATTGCGTCGGCAATACGACCGAAATCCCAGGATTCGGGAGGCCGCGCCTGAATCGCCGTGCGCTAGCGCACACGGGCGGGCGCGGGATGCGCGCCGCGGCGGCCGCGTTGCAATCTGGCATCGCCCTCTTTACTGAGCCTCGTGGCCGCGATGCAAGTCCTGGCCCGCGATCGGTGTCCGGATCGCGGACCGCATCGGGCGAAGTCAGTCGGGTGCCGGACGCGCGCGGCGCGTTCGGATCGGGCGGTGCGGCGGTCCTCGAACCCGATGCGCGCCCGATCGGATCGCGGAGCGATCGCGCGGCGGAGCCCTGAGCCCGACGGCGTCGGTGGCCCGGGTTCGGACCGGACGGATGGCAGGAGCCGGTCGCGCGCGGGGCGCGTCCGATGCGAACAGGCAGGGTGCTCGTGATCGAAAGTCTCGTCGCGTTCTCGGTGCGGTATCGGTGGATCGTGATCGCCCTCACGGCGTTCCTCACGGTCGCGAGCCTCGGAGTCGCGGCGCACCTGTTCCGAATCAACACCGACGTCGAGCGCCTGATCGACCCGAAGGAGCCGTGGCGGCAGGACGAGATCAATTTCGAGAAGGCGTTCCCGCAGCGCAGCAACACCATCGTGGCGGTCATCAACGGCGAGACGCCCGAGGAGACTGAGGAGGCGGCCGCCAACCTCGCCAAGGCGCTCACGGCGCACAAGAACCTGATCGAGACGGTGTACCGGCCCGACGGCGGCCCGTTCTTCAACAAGAATGGCCTGCTGCTGATGTCTCAGGCGGAGCTCGACAAGACCCTGGAGGCGCTGACCCAGCAGCAGGGTCTGCTCGGGCCGCTCGCCGCCGACCCCTCGCTGCGGGGCATCATGCGGGTGCTGACGCTGGGCGCGCGCGGCGTGAAGACCGGCGACGCGAAGATCGAGGATCTCGAGAAGCCCATGGGGCAGATCGACGCCACCCTGCAGAAGGTGCTGGCCGGTCAGCCGGCGCGGATGCCCTGGCAGGAGCTCCTGTCGGGGGGTGAGACCAGCGTCACCGACAAGATGAAGTTCGTGGTGATCCAGCCGGTCCTCGACTTCAACGCCCTGGAGCCCGGCTACCAGGCGACCAAGCTGATCCGCAACGTCGCCAAGGATCTGGGGATCGACGCCCAGAACGGCCTGCGGATGCGCCTGACCGGCACGGTGGCGGTGGCGGACGAGGAGTTCGCGACGCTGTCGGAGGATGCCGGCCTCAACAACAGCATCATCGTCGGCGCGATCGTACTGTTCCTGTGGCTGGCCCTGCGCTCGGGCAAGCTCGTCGGCGCGGTGATCATCACCACCTTCGCGGGCCTCGTGGTCACGGCCGCCCTGGGCCTCATCATGGTCAAGGAGCTGAACCCGATCTCGGTGGCCTTCGCGGCCCTGTTCGTCGGACTCGGCATCGATTTCGGCATCCAGTTCTCGGTCCGCTACCGGGCCGACCGCTACGAGCAGCCGACGCTGGAGAGCGCGATCCGCGCCGCGGCGCGGGGCGTGGGCTGGTCGCTGACCCTCGCCGCGGTGTCGCTGGTGGCGGGCTTCTTCGCCTTCCTGCCCACGGCCTTCCGGGGCGTGTCGGAGCTGGGCCTGATCGCCGGCGTCGGCATGATCGTGGCCTTCCTGTTCTCGCTGATCCTGCTGCCGGCGCTGATCGCGGTGTTCAAGCCGGTCGGCGAGAAGGCGGCGGTGCAGACCGAGTGGCTCGTCGGCGTCGATCCGTGGATCATCCGGCACCGCAAGCCGATCCTGATCGTCGTCGGCCTGATCACCCTGGCCGGCGCTCCGCTGCTCTGGCACCTGCCGTTCGACTCGAACCCGATGCACCTGCGCAGCCCCAAGACGCAGTCCATCGCGACCTACCTGGACCTGATCAAGAATCCCGAGACGAGCCCGAACTTCATCGACGTGCTGGCGCCCAGCGTCGAGGCGGTCCCGGCGCTGTCGAAGACGCTGCTGGCGCTTCCGGTCACCGCCTCGGTCAACAGCATCGACACCTTCGTGCCGCGGGATCAGGACAAGAAGCTGGCCCAGATCGCCGACACGGCCCAGCTCCTCGACCCGGTGCTCAATCCCGGGCGCAAACCGCCGCCGCCGACCGACGCCGACAACGTCAAGGCGCTCAAGGACGCCGCCGCGGCGCTCAACGGCCTCTCCGCCGACGCCAAGGGGGACGCGAAGGGCGCCCAGCAAGCGAAGCAGCTCGCCGGCACCCTCGACAAGCTCGCCGCCGGCCCGGTGCAGCTGCGCGAGGCGGCCTCGGTGGCGCTGACCAAGGACCTGGTGCCGCTGCTCGCGCGCCTGCGCGACCTGCTGCATCCCGAGAAGATCACGCTGGACAACCTGCCGCCGCAGCTGAAGGCCGACTGGGTGGCGGCGGACGGACGGGCGCGCATCGAGGTTCACCCGAAGGGCGACTCGAACGATGACACGGTGCTCCGCCGGTTCTCGGACGAGGTCCTGAAGGTCGCCCCGCACGCCACCGGCGCGCCCGTGGCCACCACGCAGTCGAGCTACACGATCCTGGGCGCCTTCGTGCAGGCGGCGGTGACGGCCTTCGTGCTGATCTTCGTCATCCTGTCGGTCGCCCTGCGCAAGCCGTGGGACGTGGCGATGACCCTCGGCCCGCTGGTGATCGCGACCCTCTGGACGCTGATGGCGATGCGCATCGTCGGCATGCCGCTGAACTTCGCCAACATCATCGCCCTGCCGCTGATGCTCGCGGTCGGCGTGGCGTTCCACATCTACTACGTGATCGCGTGGCGGGCGGGCGTGACCGACATGCTCGCCTCCAGCCTGACCCGGGCGATCTTCTTCTCGGCGCTGACCACGGGCAGCGCCTTCGGATCGCTGGTCCTGTCGAGCCATCCCGGCACGGCGAGCATGGGCAAGCTGCTGGCGCTGTCGCTGTTCTTCACCCTGGTGGCGGCGTTCTTCGTGGTGCCGGCGACCCTCGGCGAGCCGCCCGAGCAGCCCGACGAGGATCGTCCGGAAGCCGAGAAGGCGGCCGGCGCGGCCCTGCGCAAGACCGCCGCGCACCAGGATCCGGTGCCGGCCAAGTAGGAGGGGCCGAACCGCGCCGGCCCGCGCCCCGGGGCATCCTCAGAGGGCCTTCTCGAAGAAGTGGTCCGGGTAGGGGTCGTCGTTGAAGCGGTCGATCTCCACCCAGCCCGACCGCCGGTAGAGCGCTAGGGCCTCGGGCAGGGCGCTGCTGGTGTCGAGGCGCAGCGTCCGGATCCCGAGGTCGCGGGCGGCGGCCTCGACCTGTTGCATGAGCCGCTTGGCGAGGCCCAGCCCGCGGGCCGCGGGATCGATCCAGAGCCGCTTGATCTCCGCCACCGCGCCGCCGCTCCCCTTGAGCCCGACGCATCCGACCGGAAGGCCGTCCGCGATGGCGAGCAGGAAGGTGCCGCGCGGGCGCACCAGGGCGCCGGCCTCGGGGTCGCACGACAGGGCGACGTCGAACCCGCCGGCGAATCGGCTCGCCAGCTCGGCGTAGTAGGCGGCGAGGCAGGCGCGGGCGGACGCGCTCGCGGGATCGGCCTCGGTGATCGCGATGGCGTCGCGGCCGAGGACCAGGGCGATCCGGTCCATGGCGTGCAAGAGCGCCGACACCTGCGGCGCGCGCTCCAGCAGGGTGACGGCGCGGGCATCCGACAGCGCCTCGTAGGCCGCGAACTCGCGCCGCCCGGCCTCGGTCAGGGACGCGACCCGGCGACGGGCATCCGCGGGATGCGGTGCGGTCGCGACCAGTCCCTCCTCCTCCAGGCCGCGCAGGAGACGGCTCATCAGGCCGGAATCGAGACCGAGATAGGCGCGGATCTCGCCGATCTCCGCGCGCCCCGCCCCGACGGCGTTCAGGACGCGCGCCGCCCCCAGGGGACGGCCTCGGCCGAGGAACGAGGAGTCGAGCGCGCCGACCTCGGCGGTGACGGCGCGGGCGAAGCGGCGGACGCGGGCGATCTCGGCAGGATCCATGGTATCTGACTAAAGTCAGATATCGGCCTGGATCAACCCAGGAAGTCGGAGAACCCGCCGCGGGCCGCGCCCGACGCGCCGGCGGCCGACAGGGACGCGGGGGCGATCAGCGCGTCCCGCTCGTCGGCGTAGCGGTAGCCCGGCGCCTCGCCGGGGAAGCCGCCGGCGGTGGCCGGGTGGGTGTAGAGCTCGGTCAGCCCGTCCGGGAGTTCGGCCAGCAGAGCCGCGACGCGGGCGGGCGTCATCGCACCGGACCACGCGAGGCCGAGGGTGCGGTCGGGGATCAGCAGCCCGGCCTGCCGGGCTCGGACGGCGAGCAGCGCCGCCCAGGGGGCGATGTCGAGGGCCGGCCGTGGCCGGGCACCGGGCTCGGCGCGGCGCAGGATCTCCCGCGGCTCCCGGGGTACCCGCAGGGCGCGCATCCCGAAGTCGCGGCCGATGCGCAGCACCGCCCCGGCGATCAGCGGGTGGACGTGGAAGTGCTTGTGGGCGTTGACGTGGTCCAGCGGCAGGCCGGTCGCCCGGTAGGCCTCGAACTGCGCGCGGATCTCCGCGGCGAGCTGGCGCCGGGCCGCGGGCCTGCGGGCGAAGTCGAGGCCGAGGCGGGCCATGTCGGCGCGCATCAGGCCGGCCGCGTCGGTCAGGTCGGGCAGTTCGGCGGCCGGCAGGGTCGGCCACGCCTCCACGAGGACGAGGTGCAGCCCGACGCGCAGGGACGGCAGCCGTTTGGCCCGGGCCACCGCGTCGGCGGCGGCCGGCGCCGAGACCATCAGGCTCGCCGCCGTGAGGATCCCGTCGCGATGGGCCTGCTCGACGGCCTCGTTGACCTCGGGGCTCAGCCCGAAATCATCCGCGGTGACGACCAGACGCTTCACGCAAACCTCGTAACGGGTGTCGACGGGTCCAGGGCGGAGCCCTGGAAGACGTGCGGGGCTCTGCCCCACACCCCGCCGGGGCCGTGGGCCCCGGACCCCGGACTTACGCCGCCTTGGCGGTGCCCTGACGCTCCTTGAGGAAGCGGTAGAACTCGACGCCCTCGCGCAGGCGGCGCTTCATCATGTCGGGCGAGCGCACCATCTCGCTGACGATCGAGGCGATCTTCGGAGCCCGGAAGTAGAACTTCTTGTAGAACTCCTCGACCGAGGTGAAGATCTCGGTGTGCGAGAGGTGCGGGTAGTGCAGCGGCGCGACCTGCACGCCGTTCTCGTCGACGAGCTCGGCGTTCTCGATGTCGAGCCAGCCGTTCTCCACCGCCTGCTTGTACAGGAAGGTGCCGGGGTAGGGGGCCGCCAGCGAGACCTGGATCGTGTGCGGGTTGATCCGCTTGGCGAAGGCGATCGTCTCCTGGATCGTCTCCTTCGTCTCGCCCGGCAGGCCGAGGATGAAGGTGCCGTGGATGGCGATGCCCAGGTCGTGGCAGTCCTTCGTGAACTTCTCGGCGACCTCGACCCGCATGCCCTTCTTGATGTTGTGCAGGATCTGCTGGTTGCCGGACTCGTAGCCGACCAGCAGCAGGCGCAGGCCGTTCTCCTTGAGCACCTTCAGGGTCTCGCGCGGCACGTTGGCCTTGGCGTTGCACGACCACGTGACGCCGAGCTTGCCGAGCTCGCGGGCGATCTCCTCCGCGCGCGGCAGGTTGTCGGTGAAGGTGTCGTCGTCGAAGAAGAACTCCTTGGTCTGCGGGAACTCCTTCAGGCAGTACTTGATCTCCTCGATCACGTGGGCGACCGAGCGGGTGCGGTAGGTGTGGCCGCCGACCGTCTGCGGCCAGAGGCAGAAGGTGCAGCGGCTCTTGCAGCCCCGGCCGGAGTAGAACGAGATGTACGGGTGCTTCAGGTACCCGATGAAGTACTTCTCCATCTCCAGGTCGCGCTTGTAGACGCTGGTGACGAAGGGCAGCTGATCCATGTCGGTCATGATCTCGCGGTCCTCGTTGTGGACCACGACACCGTTGGCGTCGCGATAGGACAGCCCCTTGATCTCCGACATCGGGACGCCCTCGGCGACTTCCTTGACGGTGAAGTCGAACTCGTTGCGGGCGCAGAAATCGACCACCGGGGCCTGGGCCATCGCGCCGGCGGCGTCGACCGCGACCTTGGCGCCGATCAGGCCGGCGATGAGCTTCGGGTTGGCGGCCTTGAGCGCCTCGATCGTCTTCACGTCGGACTTGAACGACGGCACCGAGGTGTGGAGCACGACGAGGTCGAAGTCGTTGGCCTGGGCCACGATCTCGGCGAGCTTGATGTTGTGCGGCGGCGCGTCGATCAGCTTCGAGTTCGGCACCAGGGCGGCCGGCTGGGCCAGCCAGGTCGGGTACCAGAACGACTTGATCTCGCGCTTGGCTTGGTAACGGGAGCCGGCACCGCCGTCGAAACCGTCGAAGGTGGGGGCCTGGAGGAAGAGCGTGCGCATGGGGTTCAAGGCCTCAGGGCAATGCCGGGGGGAGGGCGGAGGACGAGGGAGCCGGGTTCAGCGGAGCGGCGCGCCGGCATCGCGGCCGAGTTCGGCGTCCGGGATCAGGGTGCCATCCGCAACCACGTGATAATCGTGACCTTTCCATGTCACCGCCCCCGACACGAAGGCCCAGGAGAAGTTCAGGAAGGAGAGGATGTCGCGGATCGGCAACAGTCCGTAGGGGTGCGGGGCGAGGCCGAAGGCCCGCTCCAGCTGCCGGCAGAGCAGCACGCGGCTCGCCAGCGCCGCGGCGGCGACCCAGAGCGCGCCGGTCCCGGCGCCGGGCAGGAGCGCGCCCAGCAGGGCGAGGGGAAAGGCGTGGGTGACGATCGAGCCGGCGTAGCCGGCCGGGTCGACGGTGCGGATCGTCCGGTTCCAGCGCAGCTCGTGCCGCCACAGCCCGGAGAGATCGGTGTCGACGCTGGTGTGGCCGATCGTGAAGCTCGGGATCACCACGCGGCCGCCGAGTCCGCGCAGGGCCGCGCCGATGGCGTAGTCGTCCGCCAGATCGTTGCGGAAGGTTCGGAAGCCGCCGACCGCCTCCAGGCTCGCCCGGGTGAAGGCCACGGTGGAGCCGAAGCAGGGCTTCGCCAGCCCGAGGCTCAGGCCCATCACCACGTTGGGCAGGAAGTGGGTGTCGATCGCGAGCGTCGAGAGCTGATCGTACAGGCCCCGGAAGGCCGGGACGCCGTGGTACAGGCAGGTCACGCCGGTGACGCCGTCCTGCGACAGCTCCGCGACGAGGCGCTCCAGGTAGTCGGGGCCGACCACCATGTCGCTGTCGGCCAGCACCACCACGTCGTGGGCGATGGCCTCGGCCATGTTGATCAGGTTCGAGACCTTGCGGTTCGATCCGTGCTGCCGGCCGTCGATCACGAGGTCGATGCGGGCCTCCGGATAGGCCTGCTGCAGGCGCTCGACCACGCCGATCGCGGGATCGGTGGGCTTCTGGACGCCGAACACGACCTGGACCGGCCCGGCGTAGTCCTGGCGCAGAACGGTCTCGAGATTCGCGTAGAGGTTGGGCTCGAGGCCGCAGAGCGGCTTCAGCACGGTCACGGAGGGCCGCGGGGCTCCCCCGGGGAGCGCCGGCGGGCCTCGGCCCGCGTAGCGGCCCGCGCAGATGGCGGCGGCCAGCCCGTAGACGCAGCCCGCCGCCGCCAGGATCAGGCAGAGCAGCGAGAGCCACGAGAGGCCGTGCAGCGCCAGCGAGGAGACATCCATCCGGTCGGGTCCGTGCGGTCGTCCGGCCGCCGAGGCGGCGATGGCCGCGAGCGGCCGGTTCAGGTCGGCGCTGGCGCCGGCGATCCTCAGGGGGTCGGCTTGGCCGCGAGCATGCCGTCGGTCCGCGCCCGGAGGAACTTCACGACGCCGTCGGCGCCCCCGGACTTCAGCGGCGCCGACAGGGCGTTCCGCTGCGCGGCGATCTCGCTGACGTCGCCGTTGAGCAGGACGTCCTGGATGCGATTGTCGGCGTTGACGACGAAGTCCACGGCCGAATCGTCGCCGTCCGCGGCGGTGACGCGGGTCGGCACCACGCGCTGGGCGCCCCGCTCCTCGACCTTCGGGGTCACGTCGAACTTGCCGCCGGCGGCGCGGGCCAGCCGGTTGGCGTAGGTCACGGTCAGGCTGCGCTTGAACGCGTCGATCACCGCCGCCTGCTGCTCGGGGGTGAAGCTCGACCATTTCGAGCCCACCGCGATGCGGGTCATGGCGGGGAAGTCGAACGCCTTGTCGAGCGCGGGGCCGACGGCCTCGACCCGGGCCGGCAGGGGGCCGGGCCCGTCCTTCAGCGCGGCCGAGAAGGCGGCGTAGAGGTCGCGCACGGTCTGAACGGCCGGATCGTCCGCGGCCCGTGACGGGGCCGGGACGAGCAGGGTCAGGGCCAGGGGTGCGGCGACGAGGGCGGCCGCGAGCCGGCGGGTCAGGCGCACTTCTTCAACTCCTCGCCGTCGCCGAGCCGCGCCCCCATGCGCGGCGGGGCGTAGCTGTAGAACGGGCCGAGGGTGGCGGGCTGCGCGACCCTCTTGGCCTTGCGCCCGGCCTCCGGCTCCGGCTCGCGCGCCTCTTCCTCGGGCGCCTCGGACCGGAGCCTGGACTCGATCCGGTGCCAGAGCAGGAGGCTCGGGAGCCCGACGCCGAGATCGGCGAAGCGCTTGACCAGCGAGAGGGCGAGCGCCGCCTCGGCCGGGATATCGAACAGGCCGCACAGGGCGATCAGGCCGCCCTCCTGCGCGCCCAGGGCGCCGGGCACCGCGAAGGCCGCGCCGCGCACGGCCTGGGCGAGGCTCTCGATCATGAGCGCCTGCGCGAAGTCGATCGGGTAGCCCATGAACCGCAGGCAGACATAGACCTCGAGCGTGCCGATCACCCAGCCGGCGAGGTGGACCGCGAGGGCCGCCGCGAAGCGACCGTGGTTGCCGTAGAGCCGGCGCAGGCTGTCGTAGAGCTGGTCGATGGCGCCGAAGGCGCGCCACTCGCGCCCGGAGGCGAAGCGGCTGAGCAGGGCCTGGATCAGGCGGTGACCGGCCCGGCGCTGGATCAGGTAGAACGCGCCGAGGGCCGGGACCGCCAGGGCCAGCCCGCCCTCGACCGTGTGGGCGATCGGCCCGTCGCCGGAGATCAGGACCAGCAGGGCGAGTCCGGCCACCGTGAACAGGAGCTGCGTCAGCGCCTGGGTCATCAGGTCGACGAACATGCTGGCGCCCGCGAGCGCGCCCGGGACGTTGCGCTTCGACAGCAGGCGGGCGCCGACGAAGTCACCGCCGACGGTGGCGACCGGCAGCAGCGTGTTGATGCCCTCGCGGACGAAGCGGAGCGAGACGCAGTCGGCGAGCTTGGTCGCGCCGGCGGGGAACACGACGTACCAGCCGAGTCCCGCCCAGGCGACGGCCACGAGGCGCGCCAGCACCACGAGGGCGGCGCCCCAGCCGGCGCTCACGACGGCGGCCGACACGTCCTCCAGGCCGGAGGACATGAACAGGCCGACGACCGTGCACAGACCGGCGATCGAGGCCAAGGTCGTCAGGCGCTTCATTGTCGTCTTTCAAGCTCGCGTAAGGCTTGATGCGGGAAATCGGTCACGGTCGCGGCAGAAATAGGTCCGCCGGGCCGGGAACGTTTCTGTCACGTTGCAGCACGGATTAGCGGTGTCTATCACCCGTTTGACACACCGGGGGCCAAAGCGGCGGCCGGGCCGAGAAGCCCGCGCAGAAGGCCGCGGCACGTCGCAGAAGGGGCACACGTCATGGAGCGCGAATCACCGATCACGGCCCTGGAGGCCGTGACCGACGACACGCATGCGGGCGGCTTTCCGGGCGGGACCGGACCCGGCGTGCCGGCTCCGCAGTCGCCGGTGATGGCCTGGAACGAGTGGGATCCGCTGGAGGAGGTGATCGTCGGCTCGCTCGACGGCGCCACGATCCCGACCCACCACCTGACGGTGATCTTCAACCTGCCGCGCGCCGCGCAGCCGTTCTACCGGCTGGCGAGCGGCTGGAAGTATCCGAAGTTCATGAAGAAGCTCGCCCAGGCCGAGCTCGACAACTTCATCACCATCCTGGCCGGCGAGGGCGTGAAGGTCCGCCGCCCCGACGCGGTGGACTTCTCCAAGAAGTTCAAGGCGCCGCGCTGGTCCTCCCGCGGCTTCTGCGTCGCCTGCCCGCGCGACCCGTACCTCGTCATCGGCGACGAGATCATCGAGAGCCCGATGTGCTGGCGCTCGCGCTACTTCGAGGGCGACGCCTACCGGTCGCTGTTCAAGGAGTACTTCCGCGCCGGCGCCCGCTGGACCTCCGCGCCGCGCCCGCAGCTGACCGACGACCTCTACAACTACGATTACCGGGTGCCGAACCTGAAGGCCGGCGAGCCCATGCAGTTCACGGTCAACGAGTTCGAGCCGGTCTTCGACGCCGCCGACTTCGTCCGCTGCGGCCGCGACCTGTTCGTCACCCGCTCCAACGTGACCAACCTGATGGGCATCGAGTGGCTGCGCCGCCACCTCGGCCCGGGCTTCCGCATCCACGAGATCGAGAGCCGCTGCCCGCAGCCGATGCACATCGATTCGTCGTTCATGCCGCTGGCGCCCGGCAAGGTGCTGGTGAACCCGGACTACGTCGACGTCGAGAAGCTGCCGGCCGTGCTCAAGAAGTGGGACGTGCTGATCGCCCCGCGCCCCGACCCGGTCGAGGGCTTCATGAGCAAGATCTCGATGTGCTCGCCCTGGACCTCGATCAACGTCCTGGCGATCACCGAGAGGAAGATCGTCGTCGACCAGAGCCAGCCGACGCTGATCAAGGCGCTCAAGGACTGGGGCTTCGACCCGATCCCGGCGCCGTTCCTCAGCTACGGCCCGTTCGGCGGCTCGTTCCACTGCGCGACCCTCGACGTCCGCCGCCGGGGCGTGCTGAAGTCGTACTTCTAGGACCGGCCCGCCGTCGTCCCGGGGCGCCCCGGGACGACGGGCGACATCGCGCGGCGCCTACCGCGCCGCGATGCCCGCGATCAGCGCCGCGTTGAACCCGTCCGGGTCGGACATCTGCGGCGCGTGGCCGAGATCCGGGAACTCCACGAGCCGCGCGCCCGGGATGGCCCTGGCGGCCGCCTTGCCGAGTTCGGGATAGTTGCCGAGGCTCGCCCGCACCTCCGGCGGCGCGAGGTCCTTGCCGATCGCCGTGCTGTCCTTCTGGCCGATCAGGAGCAGCGTCGGCACCGCGATCTGCGGGAACCGGTAGACCACCGGCTCGGTGAGGATCATGTCGTAGAGCAGCGCCGAGTCCCAGGCGACCGCCTCCTTGCCGGGGCCGCCGTTGAGGCCCGCCAGCATCGTGACCCAGGGCTCGTAGCGGGGCTCCCAGGCGCCGGCGTAGTAGGTCGCCGTCTCGTAGGCCCGGATCGAGGCCGCCGTCACCTTCAACTCGCGCTGGTACCATTGCTCGACCGAGGTCGGCGGCACGCCCTTGGCGGCCCAGTCCTCCAGGCCGATCGGGTTGACCAGCACGAGCTGCTCCACCGCCTTCGGGTAGAGCAGGGCGTAGTGGGCGGCCAGCATGCCGCCCGTGGAGTGGCCGACCAGGATCGGGCGCTCGATCCCGAGCTTGGCCAGGAGCGCGTGGGTGTTCTCGGCGAGCTGCCGGAAGGTGAACTGGTAGGCCGTCGGCTTGCTCGACTTGCAGAAGCCGATCTGGTCCGGCGCGATCACCCGGTACCCGGCCGCGCTGAGCGCCCGGATCTGGCTCTCCCAGGTGGCGGCGCAGAAGTTCTTGCCGTGCAGCAGCACCGCGGTCCGGCCGTTCGGCGTCGCCGGGCGGACATCGAGATAGGCCATCTGCAGCGGCTGGCGCTGCGAGGTGAACAGGAACCGCTCCACCGGGAACGGGTAGGCGAAGCCCTCGAGTTCCGGCCCGTAGGTCGGCTGCGGCAGCGGCTCGGCGGAAGCGGGTCCCGCCGGCAGCAGGGCCAGCGGGGCCAGCAGGACGGAGGCGAGGAGGTTTCGGAGCATGGCCGCGTCGGAGCCTGGTCTGCGAGCGGCGTGCGGCGCCGCGCCGCCCGCTCAGATCGGTCATCCGGGCGCCCCTGTCCACGCCCCGCGGAGCGCCGCGGCTTCGCGCCCGCCGCGGCGCGCGCTATCTCCCGGGGGCGACCGTCTCCCGCCGCGGATGTCCCGATGCTGCGCCTCACCACCCTGACCGCCCTCGCCGGCGCGCTCCTCCTCGGGCCCGCCCCGGCCCGGGCGGCGGATGCCTGCGACGCCCTGGCCGCGCGGGTGATCCGCACCACCGGCGCCTCCCTGGCCGGCCGGGCCGGGCCCGTCGCGGTGTTCCGGGCGCAGGATGCCGAGCGGCTGAGCCTCGACTGCCGCGCCCCGGCCCGGATCACCGTGGCCTCCCGCGACCGCGAGCCGGCGCCGGCCTACTTCGTCCTGATCGGCCGCGCCGCGCAGGCGCTAGCCGGGGCGGACGCCGCCGCGGTCGAGGTGCTGGCGCTCAACCTTCACCAGGCCAGCCTGCTGGCGGATGCCCCGCGCCGGGGCGGCGCCGGCCGGATCCTGATGCTGTGCGAGACCGGCCCGCGCACCGACGCCCTCCGGGACGACCGCACGGTCTGCCGGGTCGCGCCCCGGCCCGGGCTTTCGCGGATCCGCCGCGCGGGCTAGACGGGCCGGCATGTCGAAGATCGAGACACCCGGCCCCGTCGTCCAAGTCGGCGACGCGCGCTTCGCCAACCACCTGCCGCTGACGCTGATCGCCGGCCCGTGCCAGCTCGAAGGGCGCCAGCACGCCCTGGAGATCGCCGCCGCCCTCAAGGAGATGGCCGCGGGCCTGGGCGTCGGCCTCGTGTTCAAGACCTCCTTCGACAAGGCCAACCGCACCTCGGGCAGCGCCGCCCGGGGCATCGGCCTCGACGGGGCGCTCCCGGTCTTCGCCGAGATCCGCGAGACCCTCGGGCTGCCGGTGCTGACCGACGTGCACGCCGCCGAGCAGTGCGCCCGCGCCGCCGAGGCGGTGGACGTGCTCCAGATCCCCGCCTTCCTGTGCCGCCAGACCGATCTGCTGCTGGCCGCCGCCGCGACCGGCCGGGCGGTCAACATCAAGAAGGGCCAGTTCCTGGCGCCCTGGGACATGAAGCACGTCGCCGCCAAGGTGACGGAGGCGGGCAACCCCAACGTCATCGTCACCGAGCGCGGCGCCTCCTTCGGCTACAACACCCTGGTCTCGGACATGCGCAGCCTGCCGATCATGGCGCAGGTCACGCAGGGCGCGCCGGTGGTGTTCGACGCCACCCACTCGGTGCAGCAGCCCGGCGGGCAGGGGGCGAGCTCCGGCGGCCAGCGCGAGTTCGTCGCCGTCCTCGCCCGCGCCGCCGTGGCGGTGGGCGTGGCGGGGGTGTTCATCGAGACCCATCCCGACCCGGACCGCGCGCCCTCCGACGGCCCCAACATGGTGGCGCTGAGGGACATGCCGGCCCTGCTCGAGGAGCTCCTCGCCTTCGACCGCCTCGCCAAGCGCCGGACCGCCTGACCGGATCAGGCGGATCCACGTCCTGCGGCCGCCGGCTCCAGGACGTGGATCCGCAGGGGCTGGACGAGTCCGAACGTCCCGTCGGCCTCGCGCGCCGCGGCGCCGAGGAAGGCCTCCGCGACGACGGGCCGCCGGTCCCGGATGGTCGCCTCGCGGGCCGGGTCCACGGCGCTGACGCGGGCGAGGAACGCGTCGAGGGAGTCGAAGCGCTCGCGCCGCTCGATCGTCGCGTCGCGGCGGCACGTGTAGGCGCCGCGAGCGAGGGCGGCCGCGATGGCGTCCTGGGCGGCGGCGCGGACCGCGGTCTCGTCCTCGATCAGCCGCAGCGCCTCGAAGAAGCTGCCCTCCGCCAGGGGCTCGACCACGACGAGCCGTCCGCCCGGGACCAGCACGCGGGCCGCCTCGGCGAGGGCCGCAGCCGGGTCCGGGACGTGGTGGAGGGCGTTCAGCATCACGGCGCCGTCGAAGCTGGCGTCGGGGAAGGGCAGGGCCTCGCCGGTCGCGGCCTCGAAGCGCGCCTCCGGCACGGCGTCCCGCGCCCGGGCGAGCGCCGCCGCGCCGGGGTCGATCCCGGTGACGCGCGCGCCGGCGTCGACCAGCCGCCGCGCCAGCGCCCCGGGGCCGCACCCGATATCGACGATCCGCTTGCCGGCCAGCGGCGCGAGGCTCTCGCGGATCAGGGTCAGGGCATCCATCGTCGGTCCTCCGCGAGGATCCGTAGCACGGCCGGGCCGGGAGAGGAGGGGTTTCCTCCGCGCGCGCCGGGCGGCCGTCGCGGCCTCAGGACAGAAGTCTCGCGCGACGCAGTCGTCACGCCCGCCCTGAACGGCGCCGCGCAAGAGTTCGGAGGCAGTTCCCGCAGAGGCGCCCAAGCTTGACCAGAGTCGACGGAGAGGCGGGAACGATGAACGGCGGTTCATAATCCTGCCCGCGTGCGGATCCGCACGCAAGCACGTCATGAAATCTGGAACTGTCCGGGTGCGGCCACGTTATTGGGCATGTTCGATCGAGGATCGAGAAGGAACACTATGCGCAAGATCGGTATCATCGCCACCGCTGCCGCCATGGCTCTCGGCAGCGTCGCCGTCACGACCAGCGCCGAGGCGCGTCCCTACGGCTACCACGGCGGCTACGGCGGCTACGGCCACGGCTACTACCGCGGCCGTCGCGGCATCGGCACCGGCGCCGCCATCGGCCTCGGCATCGCCGGCCTCGCCGCCGGTGCGATTGCCGCCGGCGCGGCCCGCGACAGCTACTACGGCGGCGGCTACGGCTACGCCCCGTCCTACGGCTACGGCTACGCCCCGGTCTACGGCGGCTACGGCTACGCGGCCCCGGGCTACGGCTACTACGGCTACGGCTACTGAGATCGGAGATCCGAGAGGATCGGGGGGCGACCGGCGCGAGCCGGTCGCCCTTTTCGTCTGTCCGGTCAGCGTCCGCGGTAGGGCGGGACGCCCGGGTCCGGCAGCCACGCGTTCTTCGGCAGCTCGCCCGTCTGCCAGAAGACGTCGATCGGGATGCCGCCGCGGGGATACCAGAAGCCGCCGATGCGCAGGTAGCGGGGCTCCAAGAGGTCGCGGAGCCGCTTGCCGATCGCCACCGTGCAATCCTCGTGGAACGCGCCGTGGTTGCGGAACGACCCGAGGTAGAGCTTCAGCGACTTCGACTCCACGAGCCAGTCGCCGGGCACGTAGTCGATCACGAGGATCGCGAAGTCCGGCTGCCCGGTGACTGGGCAGATCGAGGTGAATTCGGGCGCGGTGAACCGGGCGACGTAGTCGGTGTCCGCGTGCGGGTTCGGGACCCGGTCGAGCCGCGCTTCCTGGGGCGAGGCGGGGAAGGGCGTCGGCTGGCCGAGCTGGAGATCGTCGGTGGAGGTCATGGCCGGCCATATAGAGCCTGCCGGCCCCGCGCGCATCCGCCTGATCCGCGACGCTTTCCCGGCTGAACCCGGCTGTGCGCCGCCCGTCCCGGCGCTTGCCGCCGGCCGCGGCTTGACGGATAAGCCGCCGCGATGCGCCGCACCCCCGATCGGGGCGCGGTCGCCGACCCGCGGCCCCCGCGAGAGGACGTTCCATGACCGCGATCACCAATATCAGCGCCCGCGAGATCCTCGACAGCCGAGGCAACCCCACGGTCGAGGTCGACGTCATCCTGGAAGACGGCTCCTTCGGCCGCGCGGCGGTGCCGTCGGGTGCCTCCACCGGCGCCCACGAGGCGGTGGAGCTGCGCGACGGCGACAAGAACCGCTTCCTCGGCAAGGGCGTGCTGAAGGCGGTCGAGGCGGCCCAGACCGAGATCCTCGACGCGATCGGCGGCATGGAGGCCGAGGACCAGGTCGCGGTCGACGAGGCGATGATCGAGCTCGACGGCACACCCAACAAGGCGCGCCTCGGCGCGAACGCGATCCTCGGCGTGTCGCTGGCGGTGGCCAAGGCCGCGGCCGAGGCCTCGGGCCTGCCGCTCTACCGCTACGTCGGCGGCGTGCAGGGCCGGGTGCTGCCCGTGCCGATGATGAACATCATCAACGGCGGCGCGCACGCCGACAACCCGATCGACTTCCAGGAATTCATGATCATGCCGGTGGGCGCCGATTCGCTCGCCGAGGCCGTGCGCATGGGCTCCGAGGTGTTCCACACCCTCAAGGGCAAGCTGAAGAAGGCCGGCCACAACACCAACGTCGGCGACGAGGGTGGTTTCGCCCCGAACCTGCCGTCCGCCGAGGCCGCCCTCGATTTCGTGATGGACGCGATCAGCGCCGCCGGCTTCAAGCCCGGCCAGGACATGGCGCTCGCCCTCGACTGCGCCGCCACCGAGTTCTTCAAGGACGGTGCCTACGCGTACGAGGGCGAGGGGAAGACCCGCACCATCGAGGCGCAGGTCGACTACCTCGCGCAGCTCGTCGCCACCTACCCGATCGTGTCGATCGAGGACGGCATGTCGGAGGACGACTGGGCCGGCTGGAAGCTCCTGACCGACAAGATCGGCGACCGCTGCCAGCTCGTCGGCGACGACCTGTTCGTCACCAACGTCGAGCGCCTGTCCCGCGGCATCGCCGAGGGCACGGCCAACTCGATCCTGATCAAGGTCAACCAGATCGGCTCGCTCACCGAGACCTTGGCGGCGGTCGATATGGCCCAGCGCGCCGGCTACACCGCGGTGATGTCGCACCGCTCGGGCGAGACCGAGGACTCGACCATCGCGGACCTCGCGGTCGCCACCAATTGCGGGCAGATCAAGACCGGCTCGCTCGCCCGCTCGGACAGACTGGCCAAGTACAACCAGCTGATCCGCATCGAGGAGGGCCTGGGCCCGCAGGCGCTCTACGCCGGCCCGTCGGCGCTCAAGCAGCTCGCCCGCCGCTGATCCGGCGGATCCTGCTGGCCGGCCTGCTCGGTGTCGGAGCGGCCGGCCCCGCCCGCGCGGACCCGCTCTGCGACGGGGCCCGCCCGACGCTCAGCGCGCAGCTGCTGTTCGGCCTGTCGCGGCCGGACGGCGGGCGCGTCTCCGGCCGGGCCTTCGACCGGTTCCTGGCCGAGCGGATCACCCCGCGCTTCCCGGACGGGCTCACGGTCTTCGCCGGCCGGGGCCAGTGGCGCGGACCGGACGGACGGATCGTCCACGAGGCCGCCCGCATCGTCCTGATCGTCACCGAACCCACGCCCGAGGCGGTCGCTTCCCTGCGCGCCGTGCAGGAGGCGTACCGGACCCGCTTCGCGCAGGGCGCGGTCGGCCTGGTGCTGCAGCGGAGCTGCGCGCTGTTCTGAGGGCGGCGCCGATCCGTCCGCTCGTCCGCTCGACTCGGACGGAGGATCTCCGCCTCCTCAGGCCGTCGCCGCACCGGACGGCTCGCCCGGCACGGTCCAGACCCGCATCGGCCGCGACAGGCCCCGGAGCTCGATCGTCCCGACCGGCTCCAGCGGCCGGGCGCACCGTTCGGCGAAGGAGTCCGACACGAGGAGCTCGTGGCCGAGGGCCGCGCACTGGCTCTCGATCCGGCTGGCCTCGTTGACCGCCCGCCCGATGATCGTGAAGTCGAGGCGCCGCTCGGTGCCGACATTGCCGTAGATGACCGTCCCGAAATGGACGACGCACTCGGCCGGGAGCTCGGGCAGCCCCGCGGCGCGGCGGCGGGCGTTGAGCGCCGCGTTGGCGGCGAGCCCCTCGGTCGCGGCGTCGAGGGCGCCGCCGCAGACCGGGCAGGGCAGGGTGTCGGCGTCCGGGACCGGGAAGATCGCCAGGAAGCCGTCGCCGAGGAATTTCAGGATCTCGCCGCCGTGCCGCGCCACCGGGTCGCCGAGGGCGTCGAAGTGCTCGTTGAGCCACGTGACCATGTCGGCGGGATCCACCCGGTCGGCCAGGGCCGTGAAGCCCCGGAGGTCGGTCAGCAGGATCGCCGCCGGCACGGCCCGCCCCTCGCCCCGGCGGATCTGGCCGTCGAGGATGCGCTCGGCGGTGGACCGGCCGAGATAGGTGGCCGACACTTCCCGGAACGTGTGGGCGAGGCCCATCTTGGCCATCGCCAGCGTCAGGAACGGCAGGACCTCGGCGATCGCGGCGAGGTCCGCCCCGGTGAAGCCGGCGGCGGCGCGGGTGCAGAACGAGACCGCGATGCCCCGCAGCGCGGTGCCGGGGGCGAACTCGGCGATGTGCAGCACGTAGTCGACGCCGCCCTGCGCCCCGAGGGCGTTCAGGACCGGGAAGTCCACCGCCAGCCCGGGCGCGTCGAGGCGCCAGCGGCCGAAGGTCTCGCCCTTCTCCACCAGGGCGTAGACCGGGCTCAGGAGCCAGTCGCTCTCCTCGTCGGCGCCGTGGGCGTTGGCGACGAAGGACATGCCCTCGCCCGCGTGCCAGTTCAGGCTGACGCCGCGCAGCGTCGGGTCCAGGGCCGGCGCCATGACGCTGACCCGCCAGACGGGGAGGCCGGCCTCGACCAGCGACTCGCAGAAGCCCGCGAGCAGGGTGTCGTGGTCGTCGGTCGCCGTGGCGTGCGCGGCGATCCAGCGCCCCAGATGCGTCAGGTCCATGCCTCAGGCTCGCCCCTGTCCGTGCCGGCCGCGGTCCGGCCCCGACCCGGCCCTGTCCCGACCGCGGCGCGATCGAAAAGAACCGTTAACCTTTCCGCGCGAGGGTCGCGCCATGGTCGTGCGCCGCCGAGTCAGAATGGTCGTGTTGCCGCTGGGTCTCTGGACCCTGTCGGCGCTCGTTGTCGGCTATTTCGTGTGGCAGGCCGAGAGTGGCAACCGCGGCCTCGAGGCCAAGAAGGCCCTGAAGATCCGCGCCTACGGCCTCAGCCAGGAACTCGCCGCCGTGAAGGCCGAGCGCGCCGTCTGGGAGCATCGGGTGAACCTGCTCAAGAGCGACCAGATCGACCGCGACCTCCTGGAGGAGCGCGCCCGGATCGTCCTGGGCCGGGTGCACGCCAACGACGTGGTCATCATCACGCCCTGACCGTCGCGCGAGCGCCCCGCGGAAGTCCCGGGACGGTTTTCCGCAGTCCTGAAAGTGCTCTGACAAGAGCGGCTTCCTGTCAGAGCGGCAGCCCTCGCTTTCCAATCGTCGCTGTCCTACACCCCCACGCAGTCGCGTGGAATCACGGGGAGAGCGCCGATGGACGCCGCCAAGGAGCCTGCCAAAGAGCCCGCAACGGACGCGTCGTCCGCGCCGGTGCAGGCCGCGAGCCCTCAGGCCGCCGAGGCGCACCGCCCCGCGCCGAACATGCCGCAGTTCACGCGGGACGAGGATCTCCACGCCTATCACGAGATGCTGCTGATCCGGCGCTTCGAGGAGAAGGCCGGCCAGCTCTACGGCATGGGCCTGATCGGCGGCTTCTGCCACCTCTACATCGGCCAGGAGGCCGTGGTGATCGGCATGCAGATGGCCTCGGTCGAGGGCGACCAGGTCATCACCGGCTACCGCGACCACGGCCACATGCTGGCCTGCGGCATGGATCCGAAGGGCGTCATGGCCGAGCTGACCGGCCGCCGCGGCGGCTACAGCCGCGGCAAGGGCGGCTCGATGCACATGTTCAGCCGCGAGAAGCAGTTCTTCGGCGGCCACGGCATCGTCGGCGCGCAGGTCTCGCTGGGCACCGGCCTCGCCTTCGCCGACCATTACCGGGAGAACGGCAAGGTCAGCCTGACCTACATGGGCGACGGCGCCGCCAACCAGGGGCAGGTCTACGAGAGCTTCAACATGGCGGCCCTCTGGAAGCTGCCGGTCGTCTACGTGATCGAGAACAACCGCTACGCCATGGGTACCTCGGTGGCCCGGGCCTCGGCGCAGACCGACTTCTCGAAGCGCGGCCTCTCCTTCGGCATCCCCGGCGAGCAGGTCGACGGCATGGACGTGCGCACCGTCCGCGAGGCGGCCACGCGGGCGATCGAGCACGCCCGCACCGGCCAGGGCCCGTACATCCTGGAGATGCAGACCTACCGCTACCGCGGCCACTCCATGTCCGATCCGGCCAAGTACCGGACCAAGGACGAGGTCTCGAAGATGCGCGACGAGCACGACCCGATCGAGATGGTGCGCAAGCGCCTGCTCGAGCTGCACGCCGTGCCCGAGGCCGAGCTGAAGGCCACCGACGCCAAGGTCCGCGAGGTCGTCAACGCCTCGGCCGAGTTCGCCACGAACGACCCCGAGCCGGATCCGTCCGAGCTGTGGACCGACATCCTCCTGGACGCGCACGCCTGAGCGCGGACGACACCGCTGGCCGCCCCCCCAACGAATAAACGACCGCAGAGCTGAGCATGGCGACCGACATCCTGATGCCCGCCCTCTCGCCCACCATGGAGGAGGGCAAGCTCGCCAAGTGGCTGAAGAAGGAGGGCGACCCGATCAAGTCCGGCGACGTGCTGGCCGAGATCGAGACCGACAAGGCCACCATGGAGGTGGAGGCCATCGACGAGGGCGTCCTCGCCAAGATCCTGATCGCCGAGGGCACCGAGGGCGTCGCGGTGAACACGCCGATCGCCGTCATCGCCGGCGAGGGCGAGGACCCGGCGAGCGTCCAGTCCGGCGGCGGCGCCAAGCCCAACGGCGCGGGCGGGCAACCCGCCCCCGCCCCCGACATGCAGGCCGAGGGCATGGCCGACAGACCGGCTCCCGCGGCCAAGACCGGCGACGACGCCCCGAAGGCGCCGGCCGCGCCCGCCGTCATCACCAACAAGGCCCAGGAGCCGGTGATGGAGGAGTTCCCGGCCGACACGCCGATGGTCACGCAGACCGTCCGCGAGGCCCTGCGCGACGCCATGGCCGAGGAGATGCGCCGCGACGGCGACGTCTTCGTCATGGGCGAGGAGGTCGCCGAGTACCAGGGCGCCTACAAGGTCACCCAGAACCTGCTGCAGGAATTCGGGCCGAAGCGGGTGGTCGACACCCCGATCACCGAGCACGGCTTCGCGGGCATCGGCGTCGGCGCGGCGCTGGCCGGCCTGAAGCCGATCGTCGAGTTCATGACCTTCAACTTCGCCATGCAGGCGATCGACCACATCATCAACTCGGCGGCCAAGACGCTGTACATGTCCGGCGGCCAGCTCGGCTGCCCGATCGTGTTCCGCGGCCCGAACGGCGCCGCCGCCCGCGTCGCCGCCCAGCACAGCCACGACTACGCCGCGTGGTACTCCAACGTGCCGGGCCTCAAGGTGATCGCGCCCTACACGGCGTCCGACGCCAAGGGCCTGCTGAAGGCCGCGATCCGCGACCCGAACCCGATCATCTTCCTCGAGAACGAGATCCTGTACGGGCAGTCCTTCCCGGTGCCGCAGCTCGACGACTTCGTGCTGCCGATCGGCAAGGCGAAGATACACCGCACCGGCAGCGACGTGACCATCGTGTCCTTCGCGATCGGCATGACCTACGCCCTCAAGGCCGCCCAGGCCCTCGCCGAGCAGGGCATCGAGGCCGAGGTGATCGACCTGCGCACGATCCGGCCGATGGACACCGAGACGGTGGTCGCGTCGGTCAAGAAGACCGGCCGCTGCATCACCGTGGAGGAGGGCTTCCCGCAATCCGGCGTCGGCGCCGAGATCGTGGCCCGCCTGATGGTCGACGCCTTCGATTACCTCGACGCCCCGGTCCTGCGGATCACCGGCAAGGACGTGCCGATGCCCTACGCGGCCAACCTCGAGAAGCTGGCCCTGCCGACGGTGGCGGAGGTCGTCGAGGCCGCCAAGAGCGTCTGCTACAAGTGACCGGCGCGCGGGCGACGCCGTCGCCCGCCCCGGCCAGGATCGAGGAACAGCCGGCGCGCCATGAGCCAGGATCCCAGCAGCGACTTCGCCGAACTCGCCATCCCGCCCGACGCCCTGGAGCAGGGCGGTATCGAGGTTCTGCGCGCGGCCGTGGTGGACGGCGCGGTGAGCGTCGCGCTCCGCCGCTCCTTCGACGACCCGGCGACCTGGGGCCGGCTGCTGATCGACCTCGCCCGGCAGGCGGCCCGCGCCTACGCGCTGGAAACCGACATGTCGGAGGAGGAGGCGCTGGAGCGCATCCGCGCGGGCTGGGAGGCCGAGGGGCTCGACCCCGGCGGCCTCAACTGACGATGGCGGCCGACCATGGCTGAGGCGGCTGTCCGGCAGGCGATCTACGCGGATCTGGAGGCAGTCCCGGAGCATCGCGTCGCCGAGATCATCGACGGGGTGCTGGAGACGTATCCGCGGCCGCGACCCCGGCACGGCATCGCCGCGGCCCGCCTGTCTGGAGAGCTGGATCGGCCGTTCGCACGCGGCCGTGGTGGTCCCGGCGGATGGGTCTTCATCACCGAGCCTGAGCTTCACCTCGGATCCCAGGTGGTCGTGCCCGATCTTGCGGGCTGGCGCCGCGAGCGGATGCCGACCGAACCCGAGGATGCCTTCCTCGAGACGCCTCCGGATTGGGTCTGCGAGATCCTCTCGCCGTCGACGATTCGCCTCGATCGCGGGCCGAAGCGCCGGATCTACGCCGGGTCCGGCGTCGACCACCTCTGGCTGCTGGACCCGGCGGCCGGCGTGCTGGAAGGCTTCGCCCTCGCGGACGGGCGCTGGGTGCTCCTCGCCACGATCCAGCGCGGCGAGACCGTGGCCCTGCCGCCCTTCGACGCCGTCCCGTTCCCCCTCGACGACCTCTTCCCCTTCGACGATCCGGCCGCCCCGGCCTTGCCCGAGACCTGATGCCATGCCGATCAACGTGCTGATGCCCGCGCTCTCCCCGACCATGGAGAAGGGCAACCTCGCCAAGTGGCTGAAGAAGGAGGGCGACCCGATCAAGTCCGGCGACGTGCTGGCCGAGATCGAGACCGACAAGGCCACCATGGAGGTGGAGGCCATCGACGAGGGCGTGCTCGCCAAGATCCTCGTGCCCGAGGGCACCGCGGACGTTCCGGTCAACGACCTGATCGCCATCATCGCCGGCGAGGGCGAGGACCCGTCGAGCGTGCAGGCCGGCGGCGCGCCGAAGGCCGCCTCGAACGGCGAGGCCAAGGCGGAATCCAAGCCCGAGCCGAAGGCCGACGCCTCGGCGGCCGGGCAGAACACGACGCCCGGCGGCGGCCACATGGCGTACGAGCGGGTGAACGCGGCGCCCGAGGGCGCGCAGCCCGGCGGCGCCCCGCAGGCCGGCGCGCAGGCCGGCTCGGGCGGCCGGGTCTTCGCCTCGCCGCTCGCCCGGCGGATCGCCAAGCAGGAGGGCGTGGATCTCGGCGCCGTCCGGGGCAGCGGGCCGCACGGCCGCATCATCGCCCGCGACGTGCAGGCCGCGAAGGCTTCCGGCGCCACCCAGGCGCCCGCCGCCGCGCAGCCCGCCGCCGAGGCGCCGAAGGCGGCAGCCCCGACCCCGAAGACCGCCCCCGCGGGCGGGGCGCCGGCCGGGCTCACGACCGATCAGGTCAAGGGCTTCTTCGCCAAGGACGCCTACGAGGACGTCCCCCTCGACGGCATGCGCAAGACCATCGCCAAGCGCCTCACCGAGGCGATGCAGGTCGCCCCGCACTTCTACCTGACGGTGGATTGCGAGCTCGACGCGCTGATGAAGCTGCGCGAGACGCTGAACGGCTCCGCCGGCAAGGACAAGGACGGCAAGCCCGCCTTCAAGCTCTCGGTGAACGACTTCGTCATCAAGGCGATGGGCTTGGCACTCACCCGCGTGCCCGCCGCCAACGCGGTCTGGGCCGAGGACCGGATCCTGCGCTTCAAGCACGCCGAGGTCGGCGTCGCGGTGGCGATCGACGGCGGGCTGTTCACCCCGGTGATCCGCCGGGCGGACGAGAAGACGCTCTCGACCATCTCCAACGAGATGAAGGACTTCGCGGCCCGCGCCCGCGCCAAGAAGCTGAAGCCCGAGGAGTACCAGGGCGGCGTCACCTCGGTGTCGAACCTCGGCATGTTCGGCATCAAGCACTTCACCGCGGTGATCAACCCGCCGCAATCGAGCATCCTGGCGGTGGGCGCGGGCGAGAAGCGCGTCGTCGTGAAGGACGGGGCGCCGGCCGTGGTCCAGGTGATGACCTGCACCCTGTCGTGCGACCACCGGGTGCTCGACGGGGCGCTCGGCGCGGAGCTAGTCTCGGCCTTCAAGGGGCTGATCGAGAACCCGATGGGCATGCTGGTGTGAGGAGCGACTCTGCCATGATCGCCTGAGCGATCAAAGGAGAGTCGCGTGTCGGAAGTTACCGATCTGGTCCTGCCAGTCCTACAGCGGATGCAGAGCGACATCGCCGAGGTGAAGCGCGATGTCGCAGCGATCAAGACAACCCTGACGGGTCATACCGAGAAGCTGGAAGAACTGGAGATTTACGTCGCCTACGAGACCGGCCTCGGCACGCAGGCGAAGGCGGATCTTCAGTCGATCAAGAAGACGATCAAGGCCATGGAGCAGCGGCTGAGCGCGCTGGAGACCTCGCCTTGATCGCCTCCTCAACGACGGTGCGGTCGCGCGCCCCACAGCGGAGAGCTGAGACACGATGTCCGACACCTACGACGTCCTCATCATCGGCGCCGGGCCCGGCGGCTACGTCACGGCGATCCGCGCGGCGCAGCTCGGCTTCAAGACCGCCGTGGTCGATCGCGAGCACCTGGGCGGCATCTGCCTGAACTGGGGCTGCATCCCCACCAAGGCCCTGCTCCGCTCGGCCGAGATTTTTCATTATTTCCAGCACGCCGGCGATTACGGGCTGACCGCGGAGAAGGTCGGGTTCGACACCGCGGCGATCGTGAAGCGCTCCCGCGGCGTCTCGGGCCGGCTCAACGGCGGCGTCGGCATGCTGCTCAAGAAGAACAAGGTCGACGTGATCTGGGGTGAGGCCGCGGTCGACAGCGTCGCGCAGGGCAACCAGCCCGGCCAGGTCACCGTGAAGGAGACCAAGCGCGCCGAGCCGCCGAAGGGCGCCAAGGGCGCCGGCACCTACCAAGCCAAGCACATCATCGTGGCGACCGGCGCGCGCCCCCGCGCCATCCCCGGGATCGAGCCCGACAAGAAGCTGATCTGGACCTACTACGAGGCCATGGTCCCCGAGACGATGCCCAAGAGCCTGCTGGTGATGGGCTCGGGCGCCATCGGCATCGAGTTCGCCTCGTTCTACCGCACCATGGGCGCCGAGGTGACCGTGGTGGAGCTGCTGCCGCAGATCCTGCCCGTGGAGGATGCCGAGATCGCAGGCCTCGCGCGCAAGCGCTTCGAGAAGCAGGGGATCAAGATCCTCACCGGCGCCAAGGTCACGAAGGTCGAGAAGGGCGCGAACTCCGTCACCGCCACCGTCGAGGGCGGCGACGGCAAGAGCCAGCAGATCACGGCCGAGAAGCTCATCTCGGCGGTGGGCGTCGTCGGCAACATCGAGAATATCGGCCTCGAGAAGCTCGGCGTGAAGATCGACCGCGGGATCGTGGTGACCGACGGGCTCGGCCGCACCAACGTGCCCGGCCTCTACGCGATCGGCGACGTCGCCGGCCCGCCGATGCTCGCCCACAAGGCCGAGCACGAGGGCGTCATCTGCATCGAGACCATCAAGGGCCTGCACACCCACCCGATGGACAAGGCCAAGATCCCGGGCTGCACCTACTGCCAGCCGCAGATCGCCAGCGTCGGGCTGACCGAGGCCAAGGCCAAGGAGCAGGGATTCTCGGTGAAGGTCGGCCGGTTCCCCTTCGCGGGCAACGGCAAGGCGATCGCGCTGGGCGAGCCGGACGGGCTGATCAAGACCGTGTTCGACGCCAAGACCGGCCAGCTGCTCGGCGCCCACATGGTCGGCGCCGAGGTGACCGAGCTGATCCAGGGCTACGTCGTGGCGATGAACCTCGAGAGCACCGAGGAGGAGCTGATGCACACGGTGTTTCCGCACCCGACGCTCAGCGAGATGATGCACGAGAGCGTGCTAGACGCCTACGGCAAGGTGATCCACACCTGATCGGCGGCCGACGGGGCGCGCGGGTCGGACGTGGACCCGCGCGCCGCCGAGCGGTCAGTGCGGGCGGGACCGCGCCGCGAGCGTCAGGCTCACGGCCTGGAACAGCAGGATCACCAGAACCGTCGCCGCGCTGCCGCCGATCGGGATCAGCAGCAGGGCGACGACCGGATCGAGCCCCCGGACGAGCAGGAGCGTGATGCAGCTGCCGATCACGGAGGCGATGGTCATCCGAAAGATGCAGCATTCGGACGGTTGCATGCGCGCTCCAAATCAGGCTTCCGTCGGGAGTCTGGCGAGGCGCGCCCGATTATGCAACCGAAGATAGTACTTAGTCGAAACACAATCCCAGATCATGGATCTGAGGCCGCTTTGAGGCGTCAGAGGCGATCCCGAACCTCAGCTATGCCCGCGCTCCACGGGCTCGGCTTGGTCCGGGGACGGCACGTAGGCGCACCACTGGCAGATCCCGCGCTCCGCGCCGCGCTGCGCGTTGCGCTGGGAGCAGAGCGGGCAGACGAGCAGGATCAGCCGCGAGCCGGTGCGCAGCGCGAGCCCGCGCCCCCGGAAGGTGACCTCGGTCGCCGCGTCGCCCGACGCGCGGTCCAGGGCGCTCACGGCGTGCCTCCGTGGCGTGGCCGCGGTACGGGTCCGCACGTGGTCTCGATGGCCATGGCGATGCCGCCCCCCAGCGTTCCTGCCAAGTTGTCGCTGGGTATAAGCGGCGAGTCGGCGAATGGCTCCGCTTGCGCATGTGGATCGGCCGGATGCATGCGGGCCGAAACGCCCGTATGAGAGGCTCCCGCGCCCCCGCTTCTTCGGGCGCGGCCCGGGCGGATGGGATGCAGGCGACGATGCAGGCGACGACGCACGACACCCAACAGGGCGAACCCGGCGGGACCGCCGGCGGCCTCCCCACCTTCGCCGACGTGGCCCGCGCCGCGGAGCGGATCGCCGGGGCCGCGCACCGCACCCCGGTCCTGACCTCGCGCACGGCGGACGCGATGACCGGCGGCCGCCTGTTCTTCAAGGCGGAGAACCTGCAGCGGGCCGGCGCCTTCAAGTTCCGCGGCGCCTACAACGCGATCAGCGCCCTGCCGGAGGCGGCCCGCACACGCGGAGTGATCACCTACTCCTCGGGCAACCATGCCCAGGCGATCGCCCTCGCGAGCCGGCTGCTCGGGGCGCCCGCCACCATCGTCATGCCGGGCGACGCCCCCGCGGCGAAGATCGCCGCCACCCGCGGCTACGGCGCCGAGGTGGTCCTGTACGACCGCTACACCCAGGATCGCGAGGCGCTCGGCCGCGAGATCGCCGAGGCCCGCGGCCTGACGCTGATCCCGCCCTTCAACCATCCCGACGTCATCGCCGGGCAGGGGACGCTGGCGCAGGAGCTGATCGAGACGGTCGGTCCCCTCGACGTGCTGGTGGCCTGCCTCGGCGGCGGCGGCCAGCTCGCGGGCTGCGCGCTCGCCGCCGCCGCGCTGTCGCCGGGTTGCCGGGTGATCGGCGTCGAGCCGGAGGCGGGCAATGACGGGCAGCGCTCGTTCCGCGAGGGCCGGATCGTCACGATCCCGGTGCCCCGGACCATCGCCGACGGGGCGCAGTCGACGGCGCTGGGCGACCTGACCTTCGCGATCATCCGCGCGCAGGTGTCCGAGATCCTCACCGTCACCGACGCGCAGCTCGTCGAGACCATGCGGTTCTTCGCCAGCCGGATGAAGCTCGTGGTCGAGCCGACCGGCTGCCTCGCGGCGGCGGCGGTGCTGAGCGGCCTCGTGGACGTGACGGACAAGCGCGTCGGCGTTGTGATCAGCGGCGGCAACGTCGATCTCGCGGCCTTCGCGCGGCTGACCGGCGAGGCGGCCTGAGGCGGCCTCAGGCGCCGATTGCCGGGCCGGTGTGACCCCGCCGCGGTGGACCGGCCCCGAGCCAATGCTTATCTTGTGCGCGTCGGAATGCGCGTCCCCGGGCCTTGAACCCGGATGGGCGGGAGGGTGACGATGTCCGCTGGTTTCAAGGTTCTCTCGCTGACCGATCGCGCCGCCGATCGGATCAAGGCGATCATGGCGGAGGCCGACCGGCCGATCGCCGGGCTGCGCGTCGGCGTCCGGAACGGCGGCTGCGCCGGGATGTCCTACACGATGGAATATGCCGAGGCGGCCAAGCCCGGCGAGGACGTGGTCGAGGATCGCGGCGTGCGCGTGTTCGTCGATCCGAAGGCGGTGCTGTTCCTGCTCGGCACCGAGATGGACTTCACCACCAACAAGCTGGCGTCGCAGTTCGTGTTCAACAATCCGAACCAGACCTCGGCCTGCGGCTGCGGGGAATCCGTGGCGATCACGCCGGTCTCGGCGGACCGCCTGCCCGCGCAGGCCTGAGCGGGAGCGCCCCGGCGCGCAGCGAGCCGGCGGCGCGCCGCGCCCTCAGGCCACCTGCGACAGCGACTCGGCGGCGTCGTCCAGGAAGCGGTTCCGGCCCGCGCGCTTCGCGGCGAACATGCACAGGTCGGCCCGCTCCATCAGCGAGGCCGGCGTGTCGCCCGGGCGCAGCACCGCGACACCCAGGGAGATCGTGATCTTGCCGAGCGACTCGCCGGTCGAGCGCTTGACGAGCTCGCGCCCCATGACGCTGGTGCGCACCGTCTCGGCCACCTGCTTGGCCACCGCCCGGTCGACGCCGGGCAGGATGATCCCGAACTCCTCGCCGCCGAACCGGGCGAGCTGCGCCTGCTTGCCGGCGTTCTCGCGCATCACGATCGCCACGAGCCGCAGGACCTGGTCGCCCGTGAGATGACCGTACAGGTCGTTGAAGCGCTTGAAGAAGTCGATGTCGAGGATGATCAGGCTCATGGGCGTCGTGCGCGCCCGGGCCGTCTCCATGGACGCCTTCAGCGTCTCCTCGAAATGCTTGCGGTTCGCCAGCCCCGTCAGGGCGTCGGTCAGGCTCTCGCGCCGGGTCGCGTCGAGCTTCTCGCGCAGGGTCTCGATCTCGCTGCGCGTCTCGCGCATGCGGGCTTCGAGGATCCGGTTGTTGGCGGCGACCTCCCGGGTCGTCGCGGCCAGGGTCGCGACGATCTCGCCGAACCGCGCCCGGCTCGGGACGCCCTGGGAGAGATCCTGCGCGACCCCGCGCAGGGACTCGCTGTACTGCGCCGTCGAGCCCAGGGAGAGGTCCAGGATCTCGGTGACGGCCGCGATCTCGCTGAGGACGACGCGGCTGACGTCGTCGGTGGTGCTCGCGAGACGGCGCCCGTCGAGATAGGTCTCGTGCAGGTCGTCGATGTCGCCCTCGGTGAGGCAGCCATTCTGGGTGGTGAGGCGCTTCACGGCGTCGGCGAGGAGCGGCAGCTCCCCCGAGACGTAGGCGTACCAGACGGCGTAGGCGCGCGGCGTCGCGGAGGGGCCGTAGTCGCGAATCAGATCGTGGCTGCGCTTCGCCAGCGCGAAGCTGCGATCGCGATCCGAATAGGTCTCCTGGCTCATCCGTATCCCGCGGTCCGGGGCGACCGGCGCGCATGCGACGTCACCCAGACTTGATATACGGCCGCCTGGTAGCCGGACAGTTAAGCCCGAACAGACGTCTGTTACTTATCCTTCTTCGCCAAGACTGGTCGAAGCAGGAATGCCGGAACGTGGGAGCCGAGGCCGACGGGCGTGTCCCCGTCGGCGTCGATCCGGCGCCCGCGCTCCTCGCGCGCGGACTCGCCGCGGCCCGACGCGCGGCCCGGCGCGCGCGGCTCCGGACGGCTCTCGGGGCGGGTCTCAGAGCGGCTCTCGGGACGGTCGTCCGGGCGGCTCTCCGCGCGCGCCGCGCCGCGGCCGCCGCGCGACCGGGTCGGGCGCTCGCGGACCTCCCCGGCCTCGCCGGCGCTCCGGGTGCTCTTCTCGACGACGCCCTTGTCGGCACTCTTGTCGCCGCCCTTGTCGCTGCCCTTGTCGCCGCTCCTGCCACCGCTCTTCGCGGAGCGCCCGCCCCGCCGCCCGTCGCTCGACCGGCCGCGGTGGCGCGTGCCGGTGTCGCCGGACGCGTCGGCCACGCTCGTCAGGTCGCCGTCCAGCCAGGGGATCGGCTGCCCGATCAGCGCCTCGATGGCGCCGAGCGAGCGCGCGTCGTCGGGGGCGACCAGCGTGTAGGCCGTGCCGCTCCGGCCGGCGCGGCCGGTGCGGCCGATCCGGTGGACGTAATCCTCCGGGTGATGCGGCACGTCGAAGTTGAAGACGTGGCTGACCGCGGGGATGTCGAGGCCGCGCGCCGCCACGTCGCTGGCGACCAGCAGGGCGGTCTCGCCGTTGCGGAAGCCGTCGAGGGCCGTCGTGCGGGCGCGCTGGTCCATGTCGCCGTGGAGCGCCGCGGCGTCGAAGCCGTGGCTGACCAGGGACTTCTGCAGCAGCGCGACGTCGCGCTTGCGGTTGCAGAAGATGATCCCGTTCTTCAGATCCTCCTCGCCGCGGATCAGGCCGCGCAGGCGCTCGCGCTTGGCGTGGCCCTCGGCGCCGGTGGCGACGAGGCGCTGCGTGATCGTGGTCGCCGTGGAGGCCGGCCGGGCCACCTCGACCCGCTGCGGGTTGTGCAGGAACATGTCGGCGAGCCGCTCGATCTCCGGCGGCATGGTGGCCGAGAAGAACAGGGTCTGCCGGGTGAACGGCACCATCTTCACGATGCGCTCGATATCGGGGATGAACCCCATGTCGAGCATGCGGTCGGCCTCGTCGATGACCAGGAGCTCGACGCCGGTGAGCAGCAGCTTGCCGCGCTCGAAATGGTCGAGCAGGCGACCGGGCGTGGCGATCAGCACGTCGGTGCCGCGCATCAGCTTGGCGTCCTGGTCGGCGAAGGAGACGCCGCCGATGATCAGCGCCACGTTGAGCTTGTGGTTGGTCCCGTAGCGGTCGAAATTCTCGACCACCTGGGCGGCCAGCTCGCGGGTCGGCTCCAGGATCAGCGTGCGCGGCATCCGGGCGCGGGCGCGGCCGTTCTCCAGCAGCGTCAGCATCGGCAGCGTGAAGGCCGCGGTCTTGCCGGTTCCGGTCTGGGCGATCCCGAGGACGTCGCGGCGTGCCAGCACGTGGGGGATCGCCTCGGCCTGGATCGGCGTCGGCTCTGTGTAACCCGCCGCTTCGACGGCGTTCAGGACTTTCTCGCTCAGTCCCAGGTCGGAAAAAGGCATTTGCGTTCAGGAACCGTTGCGCGCCCGGCCGGCGCGAAGGACACCGTCGCGGCAACGGCTGGGAAAGGCTCGCGCGGGGCGCTCGGACGCTCCCGGGGCCGCGGGGCGCATCGTCCCCGTCAGTTAGGGCCTTGGCGCGACTTGTCAATCTCGCAATCGCGACAGCGCGCGTCCGCGCACAGGGGATCGGCCCCGGGAGCGGCCCCCGATCAGGGCCGGAGACGGTCGACCGCGGGCACGGCGCAGGGGTCCAGACGGGTGGACCGGGCGGATCGTGCCGCCAGCGCGCCGGTCGTCTCGGGCTCGGCCATCGGCGGCAGCGCCGCCGTCGCGAGGGCGGCCCCGGGCAGCGCCGCGTCGGGCCGGCTCAGCCGCGCGAGCTGGTAGGCGCCGATCACCGCGACGATCCCGGCCAAGCCCGCCACGCGCAACGCCCAGGGCAGGGGGCCCGCTGTCCGGCTCGGCTTGGCGCGCGCGACCCGCGCGGCAGTCGAGCCGACCTGCGAGCCGACCTGCGCGCCGGCCTGCGCGCCGGGCGCGGTCTCGACGGTCCGGCGCTTGCCGAAGGTTGTCCGGCTCCGATCGTCGGGGCTCTGCATGGACGGTTCTCTCCACCGGCCGGGGACCGGGTTCGGTGCGGGGCGCGATGGCGCTCGCGGGCGAGCCCGCGAGCGCCGGACCATCGGTCAACAGGGTTAACCGATCGCTTACGAGGCGGCGGCCTCTCGTCAAAGTTGTGCCGGAATAAAACATCCGCCCTTACCCGTCCCCGCAGAGACCTCGGGCGATCTCGCCCGGCACACGCCGGCTTCCGACAATATGCGCGGCGCGCAACGCAGCTCGTCATCCGGGGTTTTGCAACTGTCCGCGCCCCGTGCGGGGCCGCGACCCGGCCCTCTGCTGTGGGGCGGGCCGGCTAGTCTTCATCTTTCGTTGACGGGATGTCCCTAGCCTGAGGAGGCTTGTTGCAGGAAAGCGACAGACCCGCCATCCGAGAGCGCCTAGAAGGCTGCCGGCTCAAGCTAACCCCAGGACCGAACACCACCATGAAGAAGCTTCTCCTCGCATCCACCGTTCTCGCCGGCATGACCGCCGCGGCGTCCGCCGCCGACCTGCCGCGCCGCGCCGCGCCGCCGCCGGTGTTCACGCCGGTGCCGGTGTTCACCTGGACCGGCTTCTACGTCGGTGTGAATGCCGGCTACGGCTTCGACGCCAACAGCCGCAACACCACCAGCTACGCCCTGCCCGGCGGCTCGCTGATCAACTCGCCCGGCACCGCCGGCGTCGTCAGCGTCAGCAACCGCAACAACAACGACGGCTTCTCGGGCGGCGCCCAGATCGGCTACAACTATCAGTTCACCCCGGGCTCCGGCGTCGTGATCGGCTTCGAGGCCGACGCCCAGTACGTCGACTTCGCCCGCCGCGCCAACGCCACCCAGAACTACAGCTTCCTGGGCTTCCCCGGCGTCGCCTTCAGCAACCCGCCGGCCTTCGTCGCCACGAGTGGCAACGGGCTGGACTACTTCGGCACCGTGCGCGGCCGCCTCGGCTACGCCTTCGACCGCACCCTCGTGTACGGCACCGGCGGCTTCGCCTACGGCTCGGGCCAGGACGACCAGAACTTCGCCGGCAACCGCTTCCGCGACAGCTTCCGCACCGGCTGGGCCGCCGGCGGCGGCGTCGAGTATGCGCTCCCCACCGACTCGTTCCTGAACTTCTTCCGCTCCTCAGCCGTGACGCTGAAGGTCGAAGGCCTGTACGTCAGCCTCGACCGCCAGAAGAACTCGGCCGGCGGCGTGTTCTACGGCAACCTCCTGCCCCCGAACGGCATCGCCTACCTCAACGGCGCCGCCGCCAAGACCGAGTTCGCCGTCGTCCGCGCCGGCCTGAACTACAAGTTCGGCTCGTACTGAGATCGAACTCCGGAGCCGGCCCTGCCGGCTCCGCGCAGGGGAAGGGCCTGGCCGCAAGGCCGGGCCCTTCTCGCGTTTCGGGGCCGCGGTTCGGCCGGTCCGGGTGCGACAGGGAAGGCCGGAACCGGGCGCGCCGCCCGCGATTGAGACCGCGGCGCCCCACGGGGACCCGGACGGGGCCTTCCACGCAGGGATCGGGCGCGCGGAGCGATCAGCCATGCGAAGCCGAATCCTTCTCCTGTCGCTCGCCGCCCTCGGCCTGGCCGGCGCGCCGGCCTCCGCGCAGGACGCCAGTGTGATCGGCAAGGACACGATCCTGCCGGGCACGGGGCCGGGCACCTCGACGGACGGCAAGGGGGTGGGGCGGCTGATGGAGGCGGCAAACGCCGAGGACGCCGCCAAGCGGCAGGGACTCAAGCCCGTCAGCTTCCTGACCACGAAGATGATCGGCGTGACGGTGCGCAACGCCGCCGGCGACAGCGTCGGCAAGATCGACGATCTGCTGATCACCGACGGCGGGACGCTCAGGGCGGTGGTGATCGACGTCGGCGGCTTCCTGGGCCTCGGCAGCAAGCTCATCGCGGTCGAGCCGGGAGCCCTGGTTCTGCGGCCCGGCGGCGACCGGTTCTCGGCGGTCCTCAACATGGGCAAGGACGCGGTGGCGGCGGCCCAGCCCTTCGACCCGGCCAAGGCGATCGCGGCCCCGCGCTAGGCCGCGACCGGAGGCCGTCGCCCGACGCGGCGGGGCCGCGTCGGGACTGCGTCAGATGTCGAGGTCGGCGCCCTCCGCGAAGGCCGCGCGCTCGCTGATGAAGGCGAAGCGCGCCTCGGGCTTGTTGCCCATCAGGCGCTCGACCGTGTCGCCGGTCGATTCCCGGGCCTCGTCTAGGACCGCGACGCGCAGGAGCGTGCGCTTCTTCGGGTCCATGGTGGTCTCCTTGAGCTGGGCCGGCATCATCTCGCCGAGGCCCTTGAACCGCCCGATCTCGACCTTGCCGCCCTTGAACACCGTCTTGACGATCCGCTCGCGATCCGCGTCGTCCCGGGCATAGGCCACCTTCGAGCCCTGCTGCAGTCGGTAGAGCGGCGGGATCGCGAGGTAGAGGTGGCCGCGGTCGATCAGCTTGGGCATCTGGCGGTAGAAGAACGTGATCAGCAGCGAGGCGATGTGGGCGCCGTCCACGTCGGCGTCCGTCATGATGATCACCTTCTCGTAGCGCAGGTCCGTCTCGCGGAAGGCCGTGCCGGTGCCGCAGCCAAGCGCCAGGGTCAGATCCGAGATCAGCTGGTTGGCGCCGAGCTTGTCGCGCGAGGCCGAGGCGACGTTCAGGATCTTGCCGCGCAGCGGCAGGATCGCCTGGGTCGCCCGGTCCCGGGCCTGTTTGGCGGAGCCGCCGGCCGAGTCGCCCTCGACGATGAAGATCTCCGAGCCCGCGGTGCCGGCCGCCGAGCAGTCGGCGAGCTTGCCGGGCAGGCGCAGCTTGCGGGTCGCGCTCTTGCGGGCGACCTCCTTCTCCTGGCGGCGGCGCAGGCGCTCCTCGGCCCGGTCGATCACCCAGTCGAGGAGCTTGTTGGCCTGGGCCGGGGAGGCGGCGAGCCAGTGGTCGAAGGCGTCGCGCACCGCCGTCTCGACGATGCGCTGGGCCTCCACGGTGGCGAGCTTGTCCTTGGTCTGGCCCTGGAACTCGGGCTCGCGGATGAACACCGAGAGCATCGACGCGCAGGTCGCCATGACGTCGTCGGTGGTTACCGCCGTCATGCGCTTGGCCTGGTTCACCCGCTCGGCGTGCTCGCGCAGGCCGCGCAGCAGCGCGACGCGGAGGCCCGCCTCGTGGGTGCCGCCCTCGGGGGTCGGGATGGTGTTGCAGTAGGAGTGCGAGAACCCGTCCTCGGCCACCATCCAGGCCACCGCCCATTCGAGCGACCCGTGCGAGCCCGGCTTGGTGATCTTGCCGGAGAACATCGCCTCGGTGACGAGCTCCTTGCCGTCGATGTCCCGGGCCAGATAGTCGCGCAGCCCGTCGGGGAAGCGGTGGACCGCCTCGGCCGGCACATCCGCCAGCCCCTCGAGGAGGGCGGGAGCGCAGCGCCAGCGGATCTCGACGCCGCCGAACAGGTAGGCCTTCGAGCGCGCCATCTTGAACAGGCGGCGCGGGTCGAACTTCAGCGAGCCGAAGATCTGGGCGTCCGGGTGGAAACGGACCCGGGTGCCGCGCCGGTTCTGCACTCGGCCGACCAGCTCCAGCGCGCCCTGCGCGTGACCGCGCGAGAAGGTCTGGCGGTAGAGGGTCTGGTTGCGCGCGACCTCGACCTCCAGCAGGTCGGAGAGCGCGTTCACCACCGAGATGCCGACGCCGTGCAGGCCGCCCGAGGTCTCGTAGACCTTCGAGTCGAACTTACCGCCGGCGTGCAGCGTGGTCATGATGACCTCGAGCGCCGACTTGCCGGGGAACTTCGGGTGCGGGTCGACCGGGATGCCGCGGCCGTTGTCGGTGACCACGAGGGCGCCGGATTCCTCCAGTTCCACCTCGATGAAGCTGGCATGGCCGGCGACCGCCTCGTCCATCGAGTTGTCGATCACTTCGGCGAAGAGGTGGTGCAGCGCCCGCTCGTCGGTGCCGCCGATATACATGCCGGGCCGGCGCCGGACGGGCTCCAGCCCCTCCAGCACCTCGATGTCGGAGGCGGTGTAGCCGCCCTCGGGCTCGGCGGCCGCGAGCGTCGCCACGGAGGCCGAGGCGTCCAGGCGCCGCCGCGGCTCGGGCGGACGGGCCGCCGCGCCCTTGCCGCCCGGCCCGAACAGGTCCCGCGCCGGGTCGCTCACGCGCGGCCTCCGCGCGCGCGGCGCGTCGGCCGGCTCGGAATCGCGCGGACGGGTCTTGGGACGGGTCTCGGGTCGTGGAGCATGCGCCTTCATCCCCGCATGATATCGGAACAAAACGGAAACATCAAAGCCGTTCGCCCTGCGGCGAAGCGGTCGCATCATCGCATGCTGCGCCGCCGCGAGCGAGGGCCGCGGCCGCAACGGGACACGGTTGTGCGCGCCGGGCCGTCATCACGACGTTGCACAACGATGGGTTAAGGCTTTCTCGTGACCCGCAGGCCCGGCTTCCATAGGCGACGACCGGAACAGAACGGGACGATCGACGTTAGTGGCGGAGATAAATCTTGACCGTGGTCAGGGAGCCGCAGTCCATGAGCGACGCCGCGATCGAGGCCCGCCGCCTCACGCTGATCCGATTCGAGCACGCGGCCGGCGCAGCCTTCGGCTGCGACGACGATGCGGCCGGCGTGCCGCCCGGCCGGGCCCTGATGAACTCCACCACCCTCGCGCTGGCGACCTTCGCGACCGCGCTGGCGGCGACCATCACCTACCTGGTCTGATCCCGATCGCCGACCGCGGCGCACGCTGAGCGGGCGGCGAGCCCCCACCGACGTCCGCGCGCGCGCAGCGAGGCAACCGGTCGGCGCCACGCTCGGCGGCCCCGGGCTGTCCCGGATCGCCCCGCTCCGCGCGCGAGGACGGGGCGGCCGCTCCCGGCCCCCGCCCGCGAGCCCCTCAGCCCGAGCTCGATTTCTTGGTCGGCGCCTTCTTGGCCGCCGGCTTCTTCGTGGCGGTCTTCTTCGCCGCCGGCTTGTCGCCGCTCGCGGCGCGCGCCGAACTCTTCCGGGCCGCCCCCCGCTTCGCCGGCTTGCCGCCGCCCGCGGCGCGCTTGGCGTTCACCAGGGCGATCGCCTCGTCCAGCGTCAGCGCCTCGGCGCTCATCGTCTTCGGCAGCGTGGCGTTGACCTCGCCGTCGGTGACGTAGGGTCCGTACTTGCCGGCCTTGACCACGAGGTCTCGGCCGCTGGCCTCGTCCTTGCCGAGCGGCCGGCCCGGATCGGCGGCCGGGCGGCCGCGGCCGCCGCCCTGCTCCTTGGCGACGATCAGGTCGATGGCGCGGTTGGCCCCGATCTCCAGCACGTCGTCGTCCTTGCCGAGATTGGCGTAGGTCTTCCCGTGCTGCACGTAGGGCCCGAACCGGCCGAGATTGGCCAGGATCGGCTCGCCGGTCTCGGGGTGGCGCGCCACCTCGCGGGGCAGCGCGAGCAGGGCCAGCGCCTTGTTCAGATCCACGTCCGAGGGGCTCAGCCCCTTCGGCAGCGACGAGCGCTTCGGCTTCTCCGCGCCCTTCTCGGTGGAGGCCTCGCCGAGCTGGAGGAACGGCCCGAAGCGGCCGTCGCGGAGCGTCACCGGCAGGCCGGTCGCGGGATCGTCGCCCAGCACGCGCACGCCCGGCTGGCCGCCCTCGGCCGAGGAGCCGTCCCCGTCGCCGTCGATGCCCGTGGCCGAGAGCTGGCGGGTGTACTTGCACTCCGGGTAGTTCGAGCAGCCGATGAAGGCGCCGAACTTGCCGAGCTTCAGCGACAGCTGGCCCGAGCCGCAGGTCGGGCAGGTGCGCGGGTTCGAGCCGTCGCCCTTGTCGGGGAAGATGTGCGGCCCGAGAAGGCCGTTCAGCGCCTCCAGCACGTCGGCGACGCGCAGCTCCTTGGTCTCGCCGATCGCCGCGGAGAAGTCGCGCCAGAAGTCGCGCAGCACCGCCCGCCAGTCGATCTCGGCGTTGGAGACCCGGTCGAGCTGCTCCTCGAGGCCGGCGGTGAAGTCGTACTCGACGTAGCGCCGGAAGAAGCTCTCCAGGAAGCCCGTGACGAGCCGCCCCTTGTCCTCCGGCTGCAGCCGCTTCTTCTCGATCTTGACGTACTCGCGGTCCCGCAAGGTCTGGAGCACCGCGGCGTAGGTCGAGGGCCGGCCGATGCCGAGCTCCTCCATGCGCTTCACGAGGCTCGCCTCGGAGTAGCGCGGCGGCGGCTCGGTGAAGTGCTGGGTCGCGCTGATGCGCTCGCGGGTGAGGGGGTCGCCGGCCTTCATGGGCGGCAGGCGGCGGCTCTCCTCGTCCTCCTCGTCGTCCTTGCCCTCCTGGTAGAGGGTCAGGAAGCCGTCGAACTTCACCACCTGGCCGGTGGCGCGCAGGTCGATGGTCCGCGGCCCGACCTTGGCGGTGACGTCGACGGTGGTCCGCTCCAGCTCGGCCGATTCCATCTGGCTCGCCATGGTGCGGGTCCAGATCAGCTCGTAGAGCCGGGCCTGCTCGGGCTCCAGGTGGCGCGCCACCGTCTTGGGCAGGCGGCCCATGTCGGTGGGACGCACCGCCTCGTGGGCCTCCTGGGCGTTCTTGGCCTTGACGCTGTACTTGCGCGGCACGTCCGGCACGTAGCGGTCGCCGAACTCCTTGCCGATCACCCGGCGGGCGTCCTGGATCGCCTCCGGCGCCATGTCGACGCCGTCGGTCCGCATGTAGGTGATGATGCCGACCGTCTCGCCGCCGATGTCGACGCCCTCGTAGAGGCGCTGGGCGACCCGCATGGTCTGGGCCGGCGCCATGCCGAGCTTGCGCGAGGCCTCCTGCTGAAGGGTCGAGGTGGTGAAGGGCGGCTGCGGGTGGCGCTTGGCGGGCTTGGCCTCGACGCTCGCCACCTGGAAGGTCGCGAGTTCGAGGTCGCGCCTGAAGGCGGCGGCTTCGTCGCCGGTGCCGACGTCGAGGCGCTGGATGCGCTTGCCGTCGGCGCCCACGAGGCGGGCCTCGAAGGTGGCGCCGTCCGCGGTCGTCAGCGTGGCGATGAGGGTCCAGTACTCGCGCGGCTTGAACCGCTCGATCTCCATCTCGCGCTCGACGACGAGGCGGAGCGCCACGGACTGCACGCGCCCCGCCGAGCGGGCGCCCGGGAGCTTGCGCCACAGGACCGGCGAGAGGTTGAAGCCCACGAGGTAGTCGAGCGCCCGGCGCGCCAGGTAGGCGTCGACCAGCGCCTGGTCGATCTCGCGCGGCTTGCGCATCGCCTGCTCGACCGACGCCTTGGTGATGGCGTTGAAGGTCACGCGCTCGACCGGGATGCCCTTGAGCGCCTTGCGGGCGGTGAGCGCCTCCAGCACGTGCCAGGAGATCGCCTCGCCCTCGCGATCCGGGTCGGTGGCGAGGATCAGCTTGTCGGCGCCCTTGACCGCCTTGGCGATCTCGGAGACCCGGCTCGCCCCGCGGTCGGCCAGTTCCCAGACCATGCGGAAATCCTGCTCGGGATCCACCGAGCCGTCCTTGGGCGGCAGGTCGCGGATGTGCCCGAAGGAGGCGATGACTTCATAGTCGCGGCCGAGATACTTATTGATCGTCTTGGCTTTGGCCGGCGACTCGACGACGACGACTTTCATTCAGACCTCTGCCCCTGACGGGGCCTGGGCGCGACGGACGAATTCTGTTCGAGATTCGCGTGGGACGTATGCCCGCCGTCGGGCCGGGGCCGCGCGCCGGGGACAAGTGGGTCACGGGCGGCGGGATGTCAAATGGCGGGGGTGACGCAAGCCTCGCCCGAGGGAGCCGGCGTAAGCCGCGCACAGGGCTTATATGAGTCGTGTGCGATGGCGATCACATACGATCCCCCGAAGCGCGGTCGAACCCTGGCGGAACGGGGACTCGATTTCGAGGACGCGGCCGTCGTGTTCGCTGGCCCCGTGTTTACGTTCGAGGATATCCGCCAGGATTACGGCGAGTGCCGTACCGTCACCGTAGGCTTCCTGGCCGGCCGCATGACGATCATAATCTGGACTCCGCGCGGGCAGGACCGTCACGTTTTCCCGATGAGGAAGGCCAATGTCAGAGAGCAGAAGCGCTACGCACCGCTCATCCGCTGACGCCGCGATCAAGAGCGACCTGGCCAAGGTGGACGCGCACACGATCACGCCGGAGGAGTACGACGAGATTCCCGAGCTGACGGACGCGATGCTCGCGCGCGCCGATTTCTATGTCGGCGATCGCTTCGTGCCGCGTGGGCCGACCGGCAGGTCGGACGAGATGGTCGCGATCCACCTCCTGCCGGAGATCGTCGCGCATTTCCGCGCTCAGGGTCCGGGTTGGCAGGCTCGCATCAACGCCGCGCTGATGGAGGCGATCGAGCGCGAGCGCGCGGCGAAGTCTCGCTGAGCGCTCAGATCCCCGCGTACCATTCGTAGCCGCGATCCTCCCAGTAGCCGCCGCTGCCCTGGCCGATCCCGGCGAGCGATTCCACCATCTCGACCCGCATCACGTACTTGGCCTGCTTGTAGCCGAGCTGGCGCTCGACCCGCAGGCGGAGCGGCGCGCCGTTCGAGACCGGCAGCGGCTTGCCGTTGAGGTCGTAGGCCAGGATCGTCTGCGGGTTGACGGCGTCGTAGAGGTCGACGCTCTCGTAGTAGCGGATCGGGATCCCGGCCGGCTCGGGCTCCGGGGCCGGGCTGCCCTGGCCCCAATCGTCCTTGGGGGCGTCGGTGGCGGTGGCCGGGCCGCCCCAGTCGTCGGCGGCGGCGAGCTGGATATAGGCCGCGCGCACCGCGCCCGGATGGCTCGGGCGCCAGAGGGACGCTCCCTGATCGCGCCCCTTGCCGCCGCCCTTGGGACCGGCCTCGAACTCCAGCGTGTCGGCGCAGTGGAACACCGCGAAGCGCGCCTGCGGCTTCAGCCCGGCCATCTTCAGCACCTCGGCGAGCGGCACGCCGCTCCACTGCCCGATGCAGCTCCAGCCCTCCACGCAATCGTGACGGGTGATCTGGGTGCGCGCGGGCAGGGCGCGCAGGTCCGCGAGGCTCAGCGACAGCGGGGTCTGGACCAGCCCGTCCACCATCAGCCTGAAGTCCGAAAACTTCTGCGCCGCCAGCGCCCGGTAGGCGCGGTCCGGCGGGTCGATGGTGCCGTTCGGCTTGAACCAGGGCGAGATCATCGAGGCCGGGAATTCCCGGGCCAGGGTCGCGGGCGACATCAGCAGGCGCTGGACGTACTGGTTCGCGTCCTCGCCGACCTGGAGGGTGCGCCGCCCCGTCTCGCTCCCGGCGAACCGGTCGCAGCCGCCGAGGAGGGCGGTGCCCATCAGGCCCGCGCCCGCGGTGAGGAGCTTGCGGCGGTGGAGAATCATCGGGCGGGCTCCTTCTCGGGACGACCGAGGCTGAACCAGCCGGTGATCATGCCGCGCATGTTGTTGACGAGCCCGGACACGATCACGAGCAGCACGTGGACCACCACGAACAGCACGATCAGCCCGGCGGCGATGAAGTGGACGCTGCGCGCCGATTGCCGGCCGCCGAACAGCTCGGTGAGCCAGGGCCACGCGGCGTCCATCCCGGGCGACATGGCGAGGCCGGCGAGCACCATCGCGGGCAGCAGGCCGAGCACGAGGACGAGGTAGGTCAGCTTCTGGATGACGTTGTAGCGCTTGGCCTCGGTGCCCTCGGGGAAGCGCAGGAGCAGGTGCTCCTTCACGGAGCCGCCGAAGTCGCGGATCTGGTCGCCGTCCGGGATCAGGCGCCGGCGGAGCTGACCGCTGAACAGGCCGTAGAGGAGGTAGACCGCGCCGTTGAGCACGAGGAGCCACGCGAACAGGAAGTGCCAGCGCCGCCCCGTGGCGAGGTCCTGGCTGGCCGGCAGCGTCGCCCAGGACGGGAAGGCGCGCTCCACCTCGGTACCGTACTCCTTCGACAGGCCGAGCACGCCGGTGGTGTCGAGGGTGTGGGAACCGACCGTCACGACGCCGCGAGCCGTGCCGTCGCGGCCCTGCTCGCTGGTGATGGCGAGCGCCGGAGTGTCGAAGGTCGAGGTCGCGCCCCAGTAGAGCGCCGGATGCGCGTTGAAGATCTGCAGGCCGCTCATCAGCAGCACCAGCAGGACGGCGGCGTTGATCCAGTGGGCCAGCCGGATAACCAGCGGGTGGCGGTAGAACCAGCGGCGCCCCTGCCGGTCGACGGTCTCGGGGGCTTCGAGGGCAGGGGAGGCGGCCAAGCTTCACGGTCCCGGACAAGCATCGCGAGGCCGGGAATCGTCTGGAACCCGACCGTTCGGGCGAATACGTGGCGCAGGGGCGTCCGGTTACCATCCGCCGGAAAAAAGGCCGCAGCCGCCCCTTAAGCCTCCCCTCGGGACACGGCTGCGCCCGTGGGGGCGCGCGGTCGATGGCGGAGCGCGAGCGTTCCTTCCCCCTGCGGGAGAGGGACCCGCGCTTCCGCCCGCCGCCGGTCGAGCCTGCCGGGGCCTCACAACCCTGTCACCCGCCTGTCACCCGCAGCCCTTCCGGGACGGAGCAGACGCCGCGGATAGAACCGAGATGTCCGCGACACAGCCTTGCCCGCCGGGCGCGCCGCACCTACACCCGGGCCTCATCATGACGACGCCTCCGCCCCCGGCCTTCCCGCACCGGCACCTCCTCGGCATCGAGGGCCTGACCCGGCCCGATATCGAGGTGCTGCTCGACGCCGCCGAATCCGCCGTCGACATCTCGCGGCAGGTGGAGAAGAAGCGCACGACCCTGCGGGGCCGCACGCAGATCAACCTGTTCTTCGAGCCCTCGACCCGGACGCAATCGTCCTTCGAGCTCGCCGGGAAGCGACTCGGCGCCGACGTCATGAACATGTCGGTGGCCTCGTCCTCGGTGAAGAAGGGCGAGACCCTGATCGACACCGCCGCGACGCTCAACGCCATGCGGCCCGACATCATCGTGGTCCGCCACGAATCGGCCGGCGCCGTGCACCTGCTCGCCCGCAAGGTCGACTGCGCGGTGGTCAATGCCGGCGACGGCGCCCACGAGCACCCGACCCAGGCGCTCCTCGACGCGCTCACCATCCGCCGCAACAAGGGCCGGATCGAGGGGCTGCAGGTGGCGATCTGCGGCGACGTCCTGCACTCGCGGGTGGCGCGCTCCAACATCATCCTGCTGCAGGCGATGGGCGCGCGGGTCCGCCTGATCGCGCCCTCGACGCTGCTGCCCGCCGGCATCGAGCGCTTCGGCGTCGAGACCTTCACCGACATGCGCAGGGGCCTCGTCGGCTGCGACATCGTGATGATGCTGCGCCTCCAGCGGGAGCGCATGAACGGCTCGTTCGTGCCCTCGGTGAAGGAGTATTTCCGGTACTTCGGCCTCGACGGCGAGAAGCTGGCGCTCGCCAAGCCCGACGCCCTGGTGATGCATCCGGGCCCGATGAACCGCGGCGTCGAGATCTCCTCCGAGATCGCCGACGGCGCGCAGTCGCTGATCCGCGAGCAGGTCGAGATGGGCGTGGCCGTCCGCATGGCCGTGCTGGAGGCGCTGGCGCGGCACCTGCCGAACGGGTGAGGCCGCGACAACGGGTGAACCCCGGACAAAGCCGGGCGGCCTTCACCCGCCCCGCTTGCCCGCGGGGCGGCCGTAGCGCAGTTTCCTGCCGAAATCCGGCCCTGATCCGTATAAGGGGCCGTCGTAACATGCAGATCGCTTCATGACCGCCTACACGCTCGCCGACCTCGCCGCCCTCGTGGCGAGCCGCGCCGGGACCGATCCGGCCACCTCCTACACGGCCAAGCTCCTGTCCGAGGGACCCGCCAAGGCGGCCAAGAAGCTCGGCGAGGAGGCGGTGGAGGCGGCGATCGCGGCCGTGCAGGGCGACAAGACCGGGCTGCGGAACGAGGCCGCCGACGTGCTCTATCACCTCGTCGTGCTGCTCCGGGCCGGCGGCGTCGAGCTCGACGCCGTCATGGCCGAGCTGGAGCGCCGCACAGCCCAGAGCGGCATCGCCGAGAAGGCCGCGAGGCGCCCCGCGTGAACGCGGCCGCGCTGCCGGGCTCGGTCGAGGCGATCCTCGAAGCGTCGGACCGGCTCTCGCCGTATCGCCGCTTCAGCCGCGAGGAATGGGCGCAGCTCCGCGCCGACACGCCGCTGACCCTCAAGCAGGAGGATCTCGAGCGGCTGCAATCGATCAACGACCCGATCTCGCTGGAGGAGGTGGAGGCGATCTACCTGCCGCTGTCCCGCCTGCTCGCCCTCTACGTCGCGGCGACGCAGGGGCTGTTCAAGGCGACGCAGCGCTTCCTGCTGGCCGAGCGCGAGACCAAGGCGCCCTACATCATCGGGCTCGCCGGCTCGGTGGCGGTGGGCAAGTCGACGACCGCCCGCATCCTGACCGCCCTGCTGGCGCGCTGGCCCAACACCCCGAAGGTCGACCTCGTCACCACCGACGGGTTCCTGCTGCCCAACGCCGAACTCGCCGCCAACGGGCTGATGGAGCGGAAGGGTTTCCCGGAGAGCTACGACACCGCCGCGCTGCTGCGCTTCCTCCACGACGTGAAGGCCGGCCACAAGCGCGTGACCGCGCCGCTCTACTCGCACCTCGTCTACGACCGGGTGCCCGGGGAGGAGCGGGTGGTGGAGAGCCCCGACATCCTGATCGTCGAGGGCCTGAACGTGCTCCAGCCGGCGCGGCTGCCGCGGGACGGGACCGCGATCCCGTTCGTGTCCGACTTCTTCGACTTCTCGATCTATCTCGACGGCCACGAGGACGACCTGCACCGCTGGTACGTCACGCGCTTCATGAAGCTGCGCCAGACGGCGTTCCGCGATCCGCGCTCCTACTTCCGGAAATACGCCGGGATCCCCGAGACCGAGGCGCTCGACATCGCCGACCGGCTCTGGACGACCATCAACCTGCCGAACCTGCGCGAGAACATCGTCCCGACGCGCCAGCGGGCGAGCCTGATCCTCACCAAGGGCGCGAGCCACCGGATCGAGAGCGTGGCTTTGCGGCGGCTGTAGGCCGGTTCGGGGCTCCAGACCGCACCCTCCTTCGAGGCCTCCGCTCCGGCACCTCAGGATGAGGGCGCGGGTGGGAGCAGCCCGCTCACGCGAACGGAAATTCCGCCTCCGCCACATACGGCCCGCCCCCGGTCGAGTCCCGCGCCGAGAACAGCGTCACCCGGTCTGACGTGTAAGTCAGCGGCGCGAAGACCGGCGCCTGCGACAGGTACATCGCGGTCGCCTCCGGCGTGGCGTCGCGCCGCAGCCGGGCCAGGGTCACGTGCGGGGTGAATTTCCGCCGTTCCGGCTCGACCCCGGCGCGGCGCACGAGCCGCTCCTGCTCGGCCTGCAGATCCATCAGCCCCGCCTCCGGCACCACCGACGCGTAGAGCGCGCGGGGCCTGTCGCCGCCGAAGATGCCGAGTCCGTCGAGCGTCACCGTCAGGGCCGGGCGGACCCGCATCTCGGACAGCGCCTCCACCACGTCGTCGGCCGTGGTCGCGTCGACGTCGCCGATGAACCGCAGGGTCACGTGGAAGTCGCTGGGCTCGATCCAGCGAGCCCCCGGCAGGCCGCCCTGATAGGCCCTCAGCGCGTCGGCGATCGCGGGCGGCACGGCGAGCCCGGTGAACAGGCGTGGCACTACCGCGACGCCCCCTGCCGGAGGCCCCCCAAAAAAGTCTCGACCGTGGGCGCCATGCGGGCCGCGATGGTCTCCACGCCCTGCCGGTTCGGGTGGATCATGTCGTCGAGGTGCTGCGCCCGGTCGCCGATGATGCCGTCGAGGAAGAACGGGTAGAGGGTCAGGCCGTAGCGCTCGGCGAGGGCCGGGTAGATCGCGTCGAACCGCGCCTTGTAGTCGGGCCCGAGATTGGGCGCGGCCTGCATGCCGGCGAGCAGGACCGGGATGCCCCGCGCCTTCAGCCGCTCGATGATCGCCGCCAGCGCGCCCTCGGTGACCTTCGGGTCGGTGCCGCGCAGCATGTCGTTGGCGCCGAGCTCGAGGATCACGCCGGCGGTCCCGTCCGGGACCGACCAGTCGACCCGGTCGAGGCCGCCCGTGGCGGTGTCGCCGGACACGCCGGCGTTGGCCACCGTCACGTCCTGGCCCCTGGCCTTGAGCAGGCGCTCCAGCACGGTGGGGAAAGCGGCGTCGGCGGGGAGGCGGTAGCCGGCGGTCAGGCTGTCGCCGAGGGCGACGAGCTTGATCGGGCCGCCCGGGGCAGCCCGCGAAACTGTCATGAAAGGGACCATCAGGAGCGCTAGCGCTGCGGCATACAGGGCCGTGCGCCGGAACACACCGCGCCCGTCATGGCGTGGCCCCAATGCGGGACCCATATCGCGGTGCACCCGCGGCCGGTACAGCCAGGATCGACCCCACGTGAGGACCTCGCGCGCCATGCTCGTCATCGCCCACAGATCGGCTCACCGGTGAGCCAAGGCAAGGTGCTGCGCGAGCCCGCGATCGCGCTGTCGAACATCGACCTCAGCCTCGGCCGAGGCGCCGCCCGCGTCCACGTCCTGCGCGGCATCTCGCTGACCGTCGACCGGGGCGAGGCGGTCGGCCTCGTCGGCCCGTCCGGCTCCGGCAAGTCGACGCTGCTGATGGTCATGGCCGGGCTGGAGCGGCCGGATTCCGGCGGCGTCGTCATCGAGGACACCGACCTCGTCCGGCTGGACGAGGACGCCCTCGCCCGGTTCCGCGGCCGGCGGATCGGCATCGTGTTCCAGGCCTTCCACCTCGTGCCGACCATGACGGCGCTGGAGAACGTGGCGCTGCCGCTGGAACTCGCCGACCGGCCCGGCGCCCTGGAGCGCGCCCGCGCCGAGCTGGAGGCGGTCGGCCTCGGCCACCGGCTGCACCATTACCCGGCGCAGCTCTCGGGCGGCGAGCAGCAGCGCGTCGCCATCGCCCGGGCGGTCGCCCCGGACCCGGCGATCCTGGTGGCCGACGAGCCCACCGGCAACCTCGACGAGGCCACCGGCCGCCAGATCGTCGACCTGCTGTTCCGGCTGAAGCGGGACCGCGGCGCGACGCTGGTGCTGGTCACCCACGACAACGGCCTCGCCCGCCTGTGCGACCGCACCGTGCGCCTGCGCTCGGGGCGGATCGAGGAGGCGGTGGCGGCCTGATGCACGGCACGATCGCCCGTCCCGACCCCGCGCCCCGCCGGATCCCGCTGACCCTGCGCCTCGCGCTGCGCGAGTTGCGGGCCGGGCTCAACGGCTTCGCGGTGTTCCTCGCCTGCATCGCGCTGGGCGTCATGGCCATCGCGGGGGTGGCCTCGATCTCGCGCTCGCTCTCGGACGGGCTCGGCCGGGAGGGCCGGCGCATCCTCGGCGGCGACCTCGCCTTCAACCTCATCAACCGCGAGGCGACCGACGCGGAGAAGCAGACCCTCGCGCGGGAGGGCCGCCTCGACGTGGTCGCCTCCCTGCGGGCCATGGCGGTGGCGCCGGGCGGCGACGCGGCCCTGGTCGAGCTGAAGGCCGTCGACCCCGCCACCTACCCGGCCGCGGGCGACCTCGCGACCGACCCGCCGGGCCGCCTCGCCGACCTGCTGGCGGAGCGCGACGGGGTGCCGGGGGCGCTCGCCGACCCGGCGCTGCTCACCCGCCTCGACGTCAAGGTCGGCGACCGGATCGCGCTCGCCGGGCACGCCGTGGCGATCCGCGGCACCATCGTGTCCGAGCCCGACAAGATCGCCGGCGGCATCGGCTTCGGGCCGCGGCTGATGGTCTCCGAACCGACGCTCCGCGCCACCGGCCTCGTCCAGCCCGGCAGCCTCAACCGCTGGAGCTACCGCCTCATCCTGCCGCCCGGCACGCCGGACGCCGATCTCGACGCCGCGCAGGCCCGGATCCGCGCCGCGACCCCGGAGGCCGGCTGGGAGATCCGCTCGCGGACCAACGCCGACCCGCGCTTCGCCAAGAGCATCGAGCGCTTCACCCAGTTTCTGACCCTGGTGGGGCTGACCGCGCTGATCGTCGGCGGCGTCGGGGTCGGCAACGCCGTCCACGCCTTCGTGGAGCGCAAGCGGCCCTCGATCGCGACCCTCAAGAGCGTCGGCGCGCCGGGCTCGCAGGTGGTCGCCCTCTACCTGACGCAGGTGATGCTCATCGCCGGCCTCGGCACCCTGATCGGCCTCGTCATCGGCGCGAGCCTGCCCTTCCTGCTCGACGCCCTGTTCGCCGCCGACCTGCCGCTGCCGCTGAACCCGACGCTCGCCCCGGGCGAGCTCGCGCTCGCCGCCGCCTACGGGCTGATCACCGCCTTCGCCTTCGCGATTACGCCGCTCGGCCGCGCCCACGACGTGCCGGTCTCCGGCCTGTTCCGCGACACGGTCGACCCGGCGCGCGTCAGCCCGCGCTGGCGCTACCGGATCTGGCTCGCCGCCAGCCTCGCGGCCCTGGTCGGCCTGTCGGTGGCGACCGCCTTCGACCGGCGCGTGGCGCTGATCTTCATCGCGGCCGCGGCCATCGCGTTCGGGCTGCTCCATCTGGTGGCGCTCGGGCTGATGGCGCTCGCCCGCCGCATGCCGCACCCGCGCTGGCCGGCGCCCCGGATGGCGCTCGCCAACCTCCACCGGCCCGGCGCGCTGACGCCGGCCATCGTGCTGTCGCTCGGCCTCGGCGTGACGCTCCTCGTGACGCTCAGCCTGATCGACGCCAACGTCCGCCGCACGATCAGCGCGACCCTGCCGGCGCGGGCGCCCAATCTCTTCTTCCTGGATATCCCCTCGCGGGACGCCGCCCAGTTCCGGGAGTTCCTGGCCCGCGCGGCCCCCAGCGGGAAGATCGAGGACGTGCCGATGATGCGCGGCCGGATCGTCGCCCTGAACGGCGTGCCGGCGAGCAAGATCCGGCCCCCGGAGGACGCCGCCTGGGTGCTCGACGGCGACCGGGGCATCACCTACGCCGACACGGTGCCGGACGGCTCCAGCCTCACCGAGGGTGCGTGGTGGAGCGCCGAGCAGGGCGCGAAGCCTCTGGTCTCCTTCGAGGCCGACCTCGCCCGCCAGCTCGGGCTGAAGCTCGGCGACACCGTGACGGTCAACGTGCTCGGCCGCGACCTCACCGCGACGATCTTCAACCTGCGCCGGGTGGAGTGGCGCAACCTCGGCATCAACTTCGTGATGGTGTTCTCGCCGGGCACCTTCCGCGGCGCGCCGCACTCGGACCTCGCCACGCTGACGCTGCCCGGCGGCACCGACGCGGCCGCCGAGAACCGCGTCCTGCGCGACGTCGCGAAGACCTTCCCGTCGGTGAGCGCCGTCCGGGTGAAGGACGCGCTGGACGCGATCGGGGACCTCGTCGGCCGGCTGGTCCTGGCGATCCGCGGGGCGAGCGCGGTCGCGGTCCTGGCGAGCCTGTTCGTGCTGGCGGGCGCCATCGCGGCCGGGCACCGGGCGCGGCTCTACGACGCCGTCGTGCTGAAGGTGCTGGGCGCGAGCCGGGCGCGGCTGCTCACCGCCTACGCCCTCGAATACGCCGCGCTGGGGCTCGCCACGGCCCTGTTCGGCCTGCTGGCCGGGTCGCTCGCCGGCTGGGTGATCGTCGCCAAGGTCATGCACCTCGACTTCCGCCTCGACCTCTCGGGCGCGCTGGTCGCGGCCGTGGCCGCCGTGGCGCTGGCGATCCTCCTCGGGCTCGCCGGCACGTGGCGGATCCTGGGGCAGAAGCCCGCGCCGTATCTCCGGCAGATCTGACGCGCGCCGGCGCGCGCGGGCCCGGCCTCGGTGCCGGACCCGAGGATCACCGCCGCGCGTCCGGAGCGCCGGCGCCGCGCGGAGCGCCGGCACGACGCGACAGGCCTCGCCGTCCAGCCGCGGGCCGGTCTTGCGGGCGCCGCAGCCGCTCCGTATCCGGCGAAGGCCGCGATCGGGGCCGCGATCGGGGCCGCGGAGCGCGATGGCGCGCGATGAACCGCGCCTCGTCCGTGTGCGCGGGACGCGGGCCCTCGATCGTCGCGGCGGACAGCGCCCGGTCGACGGCGGCCCGGTCGACGGCGGTCCGGCCGGGAGTCGGTGCCCTCGGTCCGCAGGGGAGGGGCGTCCCGCCGTCGGGCGCGGCGCTCACGGATCGTCGCGCTCGGCGGTCCGCGCGCAGTCCTCCGCCGATTCGGGGCCGACCAGGGCGAGGACCGCCTCGCCGAAACGCCTGCGCGCGCCCGGGTCGAGGCGGCGCAGGTGGGCCCCGACCAGCGTCAGCAGCCGCTCCGTCTCCCGCTCGACCGTCAGCCGGTCCGCAGGTCCGCGGCGCTCGGACTCGTAGAACGCCTCGACCGGCAAATCGAGGGACTGCGCAATCCTGTTCAGCGCGCGCGCGGCGGAGGATTCCGTCTTCCTGTCGGCAATCGTGCGGAGAAATTCGAGCCCGTTCTCATCCATGGCGGTCCCTCGAATCACTCGCGACGGAGGATAATTTCCCAACCGTGACAAGGGGTGCCCTGCTGAAGGAATATTCGCAAGTGAACTCTTTGTCATTCTGCAGCAAGATCGGTACGGAGCTGGACATTCGAGCTTCGGCCGGTCAGGGGGGGCGCCCAGAATGCGCATCAACGTCATCGACGGCACCGCGGAGAACGCCGACCGTCTCCGCGCGGCCCTCGACGCCTCGTGCGTCGTCGGAGCCTGGGAGTGGGACCACGTCCGCGGCGTGGTCGTCTACGACGCGGGCGCGGCCCGGCTGCTGACCGGCAATCCCGGCCTCGCCGACCGTCCGATCAACGGACCGATGGCCCTGGCCGCGGTGCACCCCGAGGACATGACGTGGCTGATGGACCACATGCTCCGGGCCGTCTGGTCCAGCGGTCTGGTCCTGGCCGAGTACCGCGTGTTCACGGCGGACGGCTCCGTGCGCTGGCTCCTGAGCCGCGGGCGGACCCACCGGAACGGGGACGGCCAGCCGCAGCGCTCGCACGGCATCCTGATGGACATCACGGAGATCCGCGACGGCGGCGACCGCTACGTGGTCGGCAAGCCCATGGCGGGCGGAGACCCGCTGGAGCGGGCGGCCGCCCTCGCCGTCGCGCTCAAGGAGACGCTCACCGACGACATGCCCGCCGAGGTGCGGGCCGCCGCAGACCTGATGCTGCTGGGTCTGGGCCGCACCCTCGCCCGCCGGATGACGCACTGAGCCGCCCCTCCGGACAAGCCAGCCTCCGCCAGATTCCGCGCGCCGGAGACCGGTTCTCGGCGGCCGCGGGTCGCCCGCGCAGGCTCGAACCCGCCGCGCCGCGGCGGTCCGCACCGGAGAAATCGGCACGCGCGCGGGCGCACGTGGCATAAGGAAGCCGTTAAGACTTCGCGCAGGGGCGTCGAAACGCCTGGATGGCGGCAACGGTCAGTCGAACAACCCGGCGACGGAGCGGAATGCATTTTAATCCCGGCCCGGATGGACAAAAATACATCAACCGGACACGGAAAAGCGGTCCCGGAACCGTGGCCGGGGACTTGTGTCGCGGCGGCGGGCGCAACATATTCCACAGCGAGGCGCCAGCCTGGCGCCAGAGGTCCTGCGTGGGCCTCGCCCGAACACCACGCTGAGAGAGCCTCCGCAAGGAAACTCCCATGGCATTCGAGAACAGCCCCTTCCGGTACGGCGCCCAGCAGCCGACCGGCTACGCCGGCACCCAGGTCGAGGTCGACCAGGGCCTGCGCACCTTCATGCTCGGCGTCTACAACAACATGGTCGTCGGGCTTGGCATCTCGGGTCTCGTCGCGCTCGGCCTGAACATGGCCTCCGTGGCGGCCTACCAGGGCACCCGCCCGATCCTGACCCCGTTCGGTCAGACCCTCTACCTCAGCCCGCTGAAGTGGGTCCTGATGCTCGCCCCGCTGGCGTTCATCTTCGTCTTCTCCATGCGGATGGACCGGATGTCGGCTTCCTCCGCGCGGACGATGTTCTGGGCCTTCGCGGCGGTGATGGGCGCCTCTCTGTCCTCGCTTCTCCTGGTGTTCACCGGGGGCAGCGTGGTGCAGGTGTTCTTCATCACGGCGGCGGCCTTCGGCTCGCTCAGCCTCTGGGGCTACACCACCCGGCGCAGCCTCTCCGGCATGGGCTCGTTCCTGATGATGGGCCTGATCGGCATCATCCTCGCGTCGCTGGTGAACATCTTCTTCGCCTCGTCGGCCCTCCAGTTCGCCATCTCGGTGCTGGGCGTGCTGATCTTCGCGGGGCTGACCGCCTACGACACCCAGAAGCTCAAGGAGATGTATCTCTACGGCGGCTTCGACGGCGAGATGGCGGCCAAGATGTCGGTGAACGGCGCCCTGACGCTCTATCTCGACTTCATCAACATGTTCCAGTTCCTGCTGAGCCTGATCGGCGACCGCCGCTGAGCCAGCCCGAACGGCGAGACGTGGAGACCCCGGCGGGCGACCGCCGGGGTCTCTTTTTGCCTGGCCCCCGCGCGCGGACGCGCTAGGCTCGGGCCATGCCCGCGATCTCCGGACTCTCCGCCTTCCCGATCACCCCGAGCGACGCCGACGGCCGCGTCGACGCCGGCGCGCTGCGCCGGCTGCTGGAGCCCCTGGCGGCCGCCGGGGTCGACTCGATCGGCCTGCTCGGCAGCACCGGGACCTACGCGTATCTGAGCCGGGAGGAGCGGCGCCGGGCGGTGACGATCGCCGCCGAGACCGTGGGCGGACGGGTGCCGCTCCTCGTCGGCATCGGCGCCCTGCGCACCGACGAGGCCGTCCGCCTCGCGCAGGACGCGCGGGCGGCCGGCGCGGATGCCGGGCTCCTCGCCCCCGTCTCCTACACGCCGCTCACCGAGGCCGAGGTCGAGGCGCATTTCGCCGCCGTGGCGGAGGCGGGCGGCCTGCCCCTCGTCCTCTACGACAACCCCGCGACCACGCATTTCCGCTTCACGCCGGCGCTGATCGGCCGGATCGCCCGCCGCCCCGGGATCGTGGCCGCCAAGTGCGCGGCGCCGGAGCCGGCGCAGGCCGCGTCCGGCGTCGCGGCCCTGCGGCAGGCCGTCCCGGCGGGGTTCCCCGTCGGCTTCAGCGGCGACTGGAACGTGACCGAGGCGCTGATCGCCGGCGGCGCGGCGTGGTTCAGCGTGGCGGGCGGGCTGTTCCCCCGGACCTGCTTGGCGATCGTCCGGGCCGTCGCGGCGGGCGAGGCGGAGCGGGCCCGCGCCCTCAACGCGGAGCTGGAGCCCCTCTGGACGCTGTTCCGGACGCATTCGAGCCTGCGGGTGGTCTACGCCCTGGCCGATCTCATGGGCCTGTGCCGCGCCGAGCCGCCGCGGCCGATCCGGCCCCTCGCGCCGGAGGCGGTGGCCGAGATCGCCGCGACGGTCCGGAGCCTGTCCCTGGCCTGAGCGGCCGCGTCGCGCCGGACGTTCCGGGCCCGCGCGTCACCCGGAGCCTGCCTGCGCGCGCGGTCAGACCGCCGTCGGCGCCGGCTCCAGCACGGCGAGCACCCGGGCGAGTTCGGTGCCGCGCTTCAGGATCTGGCCGCTCGCGGCGACGACCGCGTAGGCCCCCTGGCGACGGGCGAGCCGGGGATCCTTCTCGATCCGGTACAGCGGCATCTCGGAGGAGCGGCGGTAGATCGAGAACACCGCCTTGTCGCGGCGGAAATCGAGGGCGTAGTCGCGCCACTCGCCCGCGGCGACCTGCCGGCCGTAGAGATTGAAGATCGTGCGGAGCTCGTCCCGGTTGAAGGCGATCTGCGGAGGGGCCGCGCGGGCGGGGAAGGGAATGACATGGCCCGCCGCTTCGTCGGGCCTCGACCCGGCGCTCGTCCTCTCGGTCATCACGGCTCCCGTGCATCGATGCTTTGCCGGATGATGGGCCTCGCCGCCGCGGCCCGCAAGGGTCGCGGCCGGGGCGGCGGCAGACGTGTCCCGCGAGACACGCCCAAGCGACAAAAAACACGGTTTGGCCCGATTCACGCCTTTTGCAGGCCGCGTTGCAGCGCGACAACAGGCATCGAACCTCGCCGGGTTCTGCCCGGTCGGCGACCGACACCCAGCTCCCCAGCCATCGGTCGCCGCTCGGGATCCCAGGATCCGGCACTCCGAGGTTTCGAGACCCAAGACTTCAGGCCGCCCCTCGGGCGGCCTTTTTTCTGTTTCCCGTCGGGCCGGAGTTGCGGCTATGCCAGCCGCACCATGGGCCCGCCCGCCTTCGACGCCGCCTTCCTGCACGACCTCGACGCGCTGTTCGCGTGGCGCCGCGACGTGCGCCGCTTCCGGACGGATCCGGTCGACGAGGCCGCCCTGCGCGCCTGCCTCGCGGCGGCCCACCACGCCCCCTCGGTCGGCAACAGCCGGCCCTGGCGCTTCGTGCGCGTCGCGGATCCGGGACGGCGCCGGGCGGTCGCGGAGAACTTCGCCGGCTGCAACGCCGCCGCGGCCGCCGGCTACGCGGCGGACCGGGCCGCGCAGTACCGCGGGCTGAAGCTCGCCGGCCTGCGGGAGGCGCCGGTCCACCTGGCCGCCTTCTGCGACGCGGCCACCGAGACCGGCCTCGGCCTCGGCCGGGCCAGCATGCCCGAGACCCTGGCCTACTCGGTGGTGGGGGCGGTGCAGTGCTTCTGGCTCGCCGCCCGGGCCCGCGGCCTCGGCGTCGGCTGGGTCTCGATCCTGGAGCCGGAGGCGGTCACGGGGATCCTGGCCGTGCCGGAGACGTGGCGGCTCGTGGCCTATCTCTGCGTCGGGTACCCGGTGGAGGAGCATCTCGACCCGGAGCTGGAGCGCCACGGCTGGCAGCCGGAGGACCGGCGCGGCAGCGAGCTCCACGAGCGCTGAGACGCGCTCGGGCGCGCTCCGGCCCCCGCAGGGCGGCGGCCCGGCCGGCCGGCAACCGCCCGTACACCCTGGATCGTGGTTGCTCTTTTACCGTGGCCCGCGGATCCGCAGTATGACGCCGCATCAACCATAGCTTTTCTCGGAACGGTAAGCTCGGCCGGGGATTACTTGCCCGCGTCAAGTCTAGCTTTGCGAGGATCGCGGTGATGTCGGGTCGGGTGGCGGCTCTATTCGGTTTGGCCGGCGCGATGCTGGCCGGTTGTTTCCAGGCTGCGCAGGCGCGCGAGATCGTCCCCTTCGCGAACGGCGTCGCGCCGGGCTCGGTGGTGATCAGCGTGTCGCAGCGCAAGCTCTACTTGGTGAACGGCGACGGCACGGCGATCCGCTATCCCGTGGCGGTGGGCCGTCCCGGCAAGCAGTGGTTCGGCATCAAGCCGATCGACGGCAAGTACGTCGCCCCCGCCTGGTCACCCCCCGCGGAGGTGAAGCGCGACAACCCGCGCCTGCCGAACCTCATCGCGGGCGGCTCGCCGCACAATCCCATGGGGGCGGCGGCGATGACGCTCGCGGGCGGCGAGTACGCGATCCACGGCACCAACCGGCCGAGCTCGGTGGGCACCTACGCGTCCTACGGCTGCATCCGGATGTACAACCAGGACGTGGTCGACCTCTACGCGCGGGTCGATGTCGGCACGCAGGTCTACATGACCCACTGAGGCGGGCGGGCCTCACGCGGCCGGCGGAGCGGTCGCCTCGACGGCCGTGAAGGTCTCCAGGATCCGGTAGGTGTGCGCGGCGCCGGCCGGCACGCAGTAGGAGTCGCCCGGCGCGAGCGCCACGGTCTCGCCCTCCAGCACGAGCTCGGCCCGGCCGCTAACGACGTAGCCGACCGTCTCGTGCGCCGAGGTGGTCATCGGCTTGTCGGCGTTCGGCTCCTCGGCCCGCCACATGCGCATGCCGAGCCGCTCGCCGCGGGCGAGGGGGATCTCGCCGTGCGGTCCCGCGACCGCGCTTCGGGCCGATACTGTCGTCGCCATCTTGTCCTCCCTCGGGTGAACCTGCCCAACGGGGCCCGGCGCCCGACGTTCCGCGCCCGACAGCGCGACACGTTCGGCAAGCCCCGCGCCGGGGCGCCGCTTGACGGCCCGCGCCGCGCCCCGACAGGATGACGCACCGGTCCGAGAGGCGCCCGACAGAGGCGCGGGCCGGCACGGCGCCCGCGGGCCCGCCCGGGTCCGGCGCGTCGGCGGACGACCCGGATCGGGAGGGACGCGCCATGCAGATCAAGGCGGCGATCGACAGGATTCCCGGCGGCCTGATGCTGGTGCCGCTCCTGCTCGGAGCCCTGTGCAAGACCTTCGCGCCGGGCGCCCCGGCCTATTTCAAGGGCTTCACGCAGGGGATCATGACCGGCGTGATCCCGATCCTGGCGGTCTGGTTCTTCTGCATGGGCGCCTCGGTCAGCCTCAAGGCGACCGGCACGGTGCTGCGCAAGTCCGGCACGCTGGTGGCGACCAAGCTCGTGGCTGCCTGGGCGATCGTGCTGGTGGCCGGGCTGTTCATCCCGCCCGAGGGGATCCGGACCGGCTTCTTCGCCGGCCTGTCGATCCTGGCGATCGTCTGCGCGATGGATATGACCAATGGCGGCCTCTACGCCTCGCTGATGCAGACCTACGGCAGCCGCGAGGAGGCCGGCGCCTTCATCCTGACCTCGATCGAGTCCGGCCCGCTGATGAGCATGATCATCCTGGGGGCCTCCGGGGCGGCGCATTTCGAGCCGCAGATCTTCGTGGGCGCGGTGCTGCCCTTCCTCGTCGGCTTCGCCCTCGGCAACCTCGACCCGAAGCTCCGCGCCCTGTTCGCCCCGGGCGGCCAGCTGATGATCCCGTTCTTCGCCTTCGCGCTCGGGAACACGGTCGACCTCAACAACCTGCTCTCGCCGCTCGCGGGGCTCGGCATCGTGCTGGCGCTGGCGGTGATCGTCCTGACCGGCATCCCGCTGATCCTGGCCGACCGAGCGATCGGGGGCGGGACCGGCACGGCGGGGCTGGCGGCCTCCTCGACGGCCGGGGCCGCCGCCGCCAACCCGCTGGCGATCGCCGCCGTCGCCCCGCAATTCGCCCCGTCGGCGCAGACTGCCACCGTGCTGGTGACGATCTGCATCATCGTCACCTCGATCCTCGTGCCGATCCTGACCGGGCTCTGGTACCGGCGGTTCGGGGCGGGCGTCGCGGAGGCCCGGGCCGAGGACGAGGCCGGCGCGCCGCTGGCGGTCCCGGCCGAGTAGGCATCCCGCGACAGGTCCCTCAGAAGTCGACCGCGAGGCCCTTCACCTCCCAGTCGTCGTAGCGGACCGGCTCCAGGCCGCCGCGCCCCTGGCGCTCGGGCTTGGCGCCGATCTCGGCGGCCCGGGCGTCGATCGCCGCGCGGCGCTCGGCGGCCTCGGCCAGGGCGCGCTGGGCCGCCGGGCTGAGGATACGGGGCGGCGCGGCGCCGTCTCCGGCCTCCTCGGTCGGGTTCTGTCGGTGCGGGTCTCGTGCGGTCGGCTCTTGCATCGCGCTCGCTCGGGTGTGAGGGCGTGGGTCCGGAAGACGTCGGATCTGGAGCAGAAGTGGCATCGCGGGACACAGGCCGCAACACGCGGAACGCAGCGGCACCGGGCGGAACCGGTCCGGACATCGCGGGACTGGCTGCGCGCCGCGCGGCGATGCAGGCGGTCGCGTCCCTGATCGGCCAGGAGCGCCCCCCCGCCCTCGACGACGCCCTCGCCCAGGCGATCCGCGCCGAGGCGCTGGCGCCGGCCGATGCCGGGCTGGCGCGGGCCATCGCGGTGGCGACCTTCCGCCGCTACGGGCTGATCCGGGCAGCCCTGGCCGCGCGGCTCGAGCGCGGGCTCCCCGCGGCCAAGCCGCAGCTCACGGCCCTGCTCGCCACCGCGACCGCCCAGATCCTCGACCTCGCGGTCCCCGACCACGCCGCCGTCGACCTCGCCGTGCGGCTCGCCAAGGCGGATACCCGCACGGCCCATCTCGCCGGGCTCGTCAACGCCGTCCTGCGCCGGGTCGCCCGCGAGCGGGACGCGATCCTGGCCGCGGACGCCGACGCCCTGGCGGTCAACACCCCGGACTGGCTCGCCCGCCGATGGGTCGCGGCCTACGGGCCCGAGCGCGCGGCCGCGATCGCCCGCGCCCATCTCGCGGGGGCCGCCATCGACCTGACCCCGCGGGGCGACGCCGGCGACTGGGCCGCGCGGCTCGGCGCCGCGACCCTGCCGACCGGCTCCCTGCGCCTGCCGGAGAACGGCCCGGCCATCCCCGACCTGCCGGGCTTCCAGGAGGGGGCGTGGTGGGTCCAGGACGCCGCCGCGGCGCTGCCGGCCCGCCTCCTGGGCCCCCGGGAAGGCACCCGCGTCCTCGACCTCTGCGCGGCGCCCGGTGGCAAGACCCTGCAGCTCGCCGCCACCGGCGCCCGGGTCACCGCGGTCGACCGGTCCGCGCCGCGGCTGGAGCGCCTGCGCGAGAACGTCGCGCGGCTCGGCTTCGCCGTCGACGTCGTGGTCGCCGACGCCCTCGCCCTGGAGCCGCAGGACCACGACGCGGTGCTGCTCGACGCGCCGTGCTCGGCCACCGGGACGATCCGGCGCCATCCCGACGTCGCCTGGACGAAGGCGGAAGCCGATATCGGCCGGCTCGCCGCGCTCCAGGCCAGGCTCCTCGACCACGCGGCCGCGCTGGTGCGGCCGGGCGGCCTCCTCGTCTACTGCACCTGCTCGCTGGAGCCGGAGGAGGGCGAGGCGCAGGTGGCGGCCTTCCTGGCCCGCGAGCCCCGCTACGCGCGCGTCCCGGTCCGGCCCGACGAGGTCGGCGGCGCCGCGGCGCTGATCGACGACCACGGCGACCTGCGGACCCTGCCGTGCCACCTGCCGGAGATCCCCGGCGCCCGCGGCGGCCTCGACGGCTTCTTCGCGAGCCGCCTCCGGCGGGCGGACTGACCGGGCGCGCGCGCCGGGTTTCTCTGGGGGCGGACCGGGGGTCGCACCCGAGCCCGGAACCCAGACCCGCACCGTGCCCCCTCTCCCGTGCGGGAGAGGGCTGGGGTGAGGGACAAGACGTTTCCGGATCGGGCGGACCATCACCGCGCGTCCGCGTCGAGCCACGTCCGGACAGACCTGATCCCTCACCCTGTCCCT
>Ga0268288_10077_pt1 | contig 69296 bp, 59 predicted proteins | sample BraspS3V5C_FD_191349 | JGI IMG/M metagenome (GOLD analysis project Ga0268288, IMG submission 191349) | Soil microbial communities from Anza Borrego Desert, Southern California, United States - Bradyrhizobium sp. S3-V5C | ecosystem: Environmental > Terrestrial > Soil > Desert | place: USA...
GTGGAGCAGCCCGGTAGCTCGTCAGGCTCATAACCTGAAGGTCACAGGTTCAAATCCTGTCCCCGCAACCAAATCCCGACACACAGAACCCGCCGCGCCCCCAAGCGCGGCGGGTTCTGCGTTTGTCCGGACCCGGACCGGGCCGGAACGCCTCATCCGGTTCGCCGTCGGTCCCCTTCCAGATTCTCCGTCGCTCGCCGCGCAGGTCCGATCGCCGACAGGCTCTCTGAGGTTGTCCTCTCGCCCTTGAGGTATCGGCCGGCGACGCCCTCCGAATGCACAATCGACGGGCAGAAACGGACTCGGAAGCTCTATAGCCTGCGCCGCATCGCACCTTCGGCTGTAGAGCGGAGGCCCTTCCCGATCGTAAGGACAATCTGGCAATATCGATTGCGCACAAGCGAGAATCTGGCAGGCATTACTCCTTGAGGTTGAGCGATCAAGATCACTCTTCTTACGCTATTTGGGACCGTATACCCCAATTCCGAATTTAAGACTTGACCCATCTTCCAGATGCGATTGTATCAGGCGTCCGAATCGCGACGCAGTGCTTGCGTTCTGGCGAGTTTCGTCATCACGAGAAGGCAACGCACACGACATGGCCCAGTCGAACGGCGGCTCTCTCCGCTTCGTCACGCTCGCCTCCGAGATCGTCTCGGCCTATGTGAGCCACAATCACGTGCAGAGCGCGGATCTGCCCGGCCTCCTCAACGAGGTGCACGCGACGATCCGGGGGATCTGCGACGCCGGCCAGAGCCAGCCGATCGCCAAGGCGACGGCGCAGGAGATCCGGCGCTCGATCAATCCGGATTTCCTGATCTCGTTCGAGGACGGGAAGCCCTACAAGACGCTGCGCCGGCATCTCACCCTGCGCGGCCTGACCCCGGAGGCCTACCGCGCCAAGTGGGGCCTCGCCTCGGACTACCCGATGACGGCCCAGAGCTATTCCGAGCAGCGCTCGCAGCTCGCCCGCTCCCTGGGCCTCGGTCAGCCGCGCGCCGCCGCGGCGGCCGCGCCCGAGAACGAGCCCGCGCCGCAGCCCGCCGGGAAGCGGCGGGCGCGCAGCAAGGAAGCCGTCTGACGGCGACCGCCCCCCCCTGCGGCGAAGGTGTCGTCGACCTGCCGCAATCGACCCCGATAGCGTGAGGCCGCACGGTGCGCCTGCCTTCTCTCGGCCTGGACGGCGCGCCCGCCCAGACGCCGGAGCCCTGCATGCTGACCCGCCTCACCCTGCCCGCCCTCGTCGCAGCCCTGCTGGCCGCCAGCCCGGCCGCGGCGCAGATGGCGCGGACGGAGACCCGGGAGCCTGCGAAGGACGGCACCGCGAAGGTCGTGCCGCTCAGCAAGGCCGACGTGCAGCTCTCCTTCGCCCCCGTAGTGAAGCGGGCCGCGCCGTCGGTGGTGAACGTCTACGCCTCCCACGTGGACAAGCGCTCCAGCGCGCGCACCAGCGCCATGGAGGAGTTCATGCGCCGCTTCTTCGGCGAGCCGGAGGGCGGTCGCGGTCCCCGGGGTGACCGGGCGCAGCGGTCCCTGGGCTCGGGCGTCCTGGTCGATGCCGACGGGCTCGTGATCACCAACAACCACGTCATCGACAACATGAACGAGGTCCGGATCGCCCTGGCGGATCGCCGCGAGTTCGAGGCCACGATCGTGATGCGCGACACCCGCACCGACCTCGCGGTGCTCAAGATCAAGGAGCCGCCGAAGGGCCTCGTGCCGATGCCGTTCGGCGATGCCGACGCCCTGGAGGTCGGCGACTTCGTGATGGCGATCGGCAACCCGTTCGGCGTCGGCCAGACGGTGACGCAGGGCATCGTCTCGGCCCTGGCGCGCACGCAGGTCGGCTCGGCGGACTATCAGTACTTCATCCAGACCGACGCGGCGATCAACCCGGGCAATTCCGGCGGCGCGCTGGTGGACCTGCGCGGCCAGCTCGTCGGCATCAACACCGCGATCTACTCGCAATCGGGCGGCAGCCACGGCATCGGCTTCGCGATCCCGGTGGGCATGGTCAAGGCGGTGGTCGACGCCGCCCGCGACGGGGCGAGCGTGGTGCGCCGGCCCTGGCTCGGGGCGCGGATCCAGAGCGTGACCCCCGACATCGCCGACAGCATGGGTCTCGACCACCCGACCGGCGTGCTGGTGGCGAGCCTCCAGCCCAAGAGCCCGGCCGAGGAGGCGGGCCTGAAGCGCGGCGACCTGATCCTCACGGTCGACGGCCAGGAGGTGGCCGACCCGGAGGCCTTCGGCTACCGCTTCGCCCTGAAGGGCGTGCAGGGCCACGCCCGGTTCGGGATCCTGCGCGGCACGGCCCGGCAGACGGTCTCGGTCAAGCTCGCCCCGGCTCCCGAGACGCGCCCGCGGGACGTGCTCAAGGTGAAGACCCGCTCGCCGTTCGTCGGCGCGACCCTCGTCAACACCTCGCCGGCGGTGGCCGAGGAGATGCAGGTGGACTTCCCGGCCGAGGGCGTGGCCGTGCAGGCGGTGGACGAGAACTCCATCGCGGCCCGGGTCGGGCTGCAGAAGGGCGACGTGATCGTGGCGGTCAACGGCGTGCCGATGTCGACCACCAAGGATCTCGACCGGGTCACCCGCAACAGCCTCAATTCGTGGGAGGTCGCGATCAACCGCAACGGCGAGATCCTGACCTCGGTGTTCGGCGGCTGATCCCGTCCGGGGGCGCCAGGTCCGTGGCCGTGGGCAAGCCCCGGCTCCCGGCTTGCGCCCCCGGCCGCGCCCGGTGTTGATGCGCGGATGTCCGACCTGTTCGCCTCCGCGGAACCGCCTCCCGCGCCGGATCCCGGCCGCGCCCCCGGTGCCGAGGCCGCCCGCCCGCTGGCGGACCGGCTGCGCCCGCAGACCCTCGCCGAGGTCGTCGGCCAGGAACACCTGACCGGGGAGGGCGGGGCGCTCACGCGCCTGCTGCGGGGACGGACGCTCGGCTCGCTGATTTTCTGGGGACCGCCCGGCACCGGCAAGACCACGGTGGCGCGGCTGCTCGCCCAGGGCACGGACCTGCATTTCGAGCAGATCTCGGCGATCTTCTCCGGCGTGTCCGACCTGCGGAAGGTGTTCGAGGCCGCCCGCAAGCGCCGGGCGACCGGGCAGGGGACCCTGCTGTTCGTCGACGAGATCCACCGGTTCAACCGGGCGCAGCTCGACGCCTTCCTGCCGGTGATGGAGGACGGGACCGTCACGCTGGTGGGCGCGACGACGGAGAATCCGTCCTTCGAGCTCAACGCCGCGCTCCTGTCCCGCGCCCGGGTGCTGCTGTTCCGGGCGCTCGACCCGGGCGCCGTCGCGCGGCTCCTGGTCCGGGCCGAGGCGCTGACGGGCCAGGCCCTGCCGCTCACCGAGGAGGCCCGGGGCGTGCTGGTCCGCATGGCCGACGGGGACGGTCGGGCGGCCCTGACGCTGGCGGAGGAGGTCTGGCGCTCGGCCCGACCCGGCGAGACCCTCGACGCCGAGGCGCTTCAAGAGATCGTGCAGCGGCGCGCGCCGATCTACGACAAGGCGCAGGAGGGCCACTACAACCTGATCTCGGCGCTCCACAAGACCGTCCGCGGCTCGGACCCGGACGCGGCGCTCTACTATCTCTGCCGGATGCTCGATGCCGGCGAGGACCGGCTGTTCATCGCCCGCCGGCTGGTGCGCATGGCGGTGGAGGATATCGGGCTCGCCGACCCGCAGGCGCTGGTGGTGGCCAACGCCGCCAAGGACGCCTTCGACTTCCTCGGCAGCCCCGAGGGCGAGCTGGCCCTCGCCCAGGCGGCGATCTACCTCGCCTGCGCGCCGAAATCGAACGCCGTCTACACCGCCTACAAGGCCGCGACGCGCCTCGCCAAGGAGGCGGGGTCCCTGCCGCCGCCGCGCACCATCCTCAACGCGCCGACCAAGCTGATGAAGCGGATCGGCTACGGCGAGGGCTACCGCTACGACCACGACGAGCCCGACGCCTTCTCGGGCCAGGATTACTGGCCCGACGCGCTGGGGCGCCAGCACCTCTATCAGCCGACCGAACGGGGCTACGAGAACCGCATCGCCGAGCGCCTCGACCGCTGGGAGGCGTTGCGGAAGGAACGGCGCGGGGAGGGGTAGGCGGCCTCACAGATCGAGGGGCGCGTTGTCGATCACCTCCTTCATCACGAAGAAGGTCCGGGTCTGGCGCACCCCCGGCAGGCCGATCAGCGTGGCGCTGTGGAGGCGGTTGAAGTCGGCCATGTCGGAGACCCGGATCTTCAGCATGTAGTCGAAGTCGCCGGCCACGAGGTGGCAGTCGAGGAGCGCGGGAATCGCCCGCACGGCCGCCTCGAATTCCGAGAAACTCTCGGGGGTCGAGCGGTCGAGCACGACGCCGACGAAGACCAGGGTGCCGCGTCCGACCCGCATCGGATCGATCAGCGCCCGGACCGCCCGCACGAACCCGTCCGCGAACAGGCGCTGGATCCGGCGATGGCAGGTGGCCGCGCTGGTGCCGACCCGCTCGGCGATCTCGGCATTGGCCATGCGCCCGTCCGCCTGGAGGAGGCGGAGGATCTTCTGGTCGATCCGGTCGAGCCCTGCGGACATGGACGATTCTTTCAGGGTCACAGCTCAATCCGGAATTCTCTGCAGCTGAGGCGCCCAGCAACGCAAGTGGCGGGATGTCTGAGCTGAAAGATCGAGAGCACCTTTCATCGCGGATCGGGTAGTTTTCCCCGCGCCTCGAAGACGGAGCCGGGCCTCGCGCCGGGCCGTCCCCGAGGCCTCGCTTCGACGCGTCCGGGCCCGGCGGAGACCGCTCCTGCCCCCGGCCGCGCCCCGAGACCCGGAGAGACCCGATGCTGGACAAATTCGAGCGCTATCCCCTGACCTTCGGCCCGACGCCGATCGAGCCGCTCAAGCGCCTGACCGCGCATCTCGGCGGGGAGGTCGAGCTCTACGCCAAGCGCGAGGATTGCAATTCCGGCCTCGCCTACGGCGGCAACAAGCTGCGCAAGCTCGAGTACATCGTGCCGGACGCCATCGCGAGCGGCGCCGACACGCTGGTGTCGATCGGCGGCGTGCAGTCGAACCACACCCGCATGGTCGCGGCGGTCGCCGCCAAGATCGGGATGAAGTGCCGGCTGATCCAGGAGGCCTGGGTGCCGCACGAGGACGCGGTCTACGACCGGGTCGGCAACATCCTCCTGTCGCGGATCATGGGCGCGCAGACGCAGCTCGTCGATGACGGGTTCGACATCGGCATCCGCGATTCGTGGAAGCGGGCGCTCGCCGAGGTCGAGGCCGAGGGCGGCAAGCCCTACGCGATCCCGGCCGGCGCCTCCGTGCACAAGTACGGCGGGCTCGGCTACGTCGGCTTCGCGGAGGAGGTCCGCAAGCAGGAGGCCGAGATGGGCCTGCGCTTCGACTACGTGGTGGTCTGCACGGTGACGGGCTCGACCCATGCCGGCATGCTGGTGGGCTTCTCGGCCGACGGGCGCGCCCGCAACGTCATCGGCATCGACGCCTCCTGCACACCGGCCCAGACCAAGGCCCAGGTCCTCGACATCGCCCAGAACACCGCCGCCCTGGTCGGCGCGGGTGACATCGTGGCCGACGACGTGGTGCTCAACGAGGATTACGCCTACCCGGTCTACGGCGTGCCCTCGAAGGAGACCGTGGAGGCGATCCGGCTCTCGGCCCGGCTCGAGGGGATGATCACCGACCCGGTCTACGAGGGGAAGTCGATGCAGGGCATGATCGACCTCGTGAAGAAGGGCTTCTTCCCGAAGGGCTCGAAGGTGCTCTACGCCCATCTCGGCGGCGCACCGGCGCTGAACGGCTACAGCTACACGTTCCGCAACGGCTGAGGCGGGATCGGAAGGCCTGCCCGGCCTCTCCCTTCCACCCGCCCCTGTCCTGAGGTGCGGCGAAGCCGCCTCGAAGGAGCCCTCCTTCGGGGCCTGCGCTCCGGCGCCTCAGGACGGGGTCGCGCGTGGGACCGGTCGGCCGGCACCCGCGTCGTCCCACCTGCCCTATATGGCGGCCTGCGCCAGCAACGGCGCGGGACCCGAACCGGAGAGGGCAAGGATGATCGCACCGGCACGCGCATTGCTCCTGGCGGCCCTGCTCGCCCTGGGCGCGCCCGCCGCGCGGGCCGCCTCGGGACCGGCCGTGGAGGCCGAGAACGGGATGGTGGTCTCGTCCCAGCGCCTCGCCTCGCAGGTGGGCGCCGACATCCTGAGGGCCGGCGGCAACGCCGTCGACGCCGCGGTGGCGGTGGCCTACGCCGAGGCGGTGGTGAACCCCTGCTGCGGCAATCTCGGCGGCGGCGGCTTCCTGGTGCTCCACAGCGCCGACGGGCGCAGCCGATTCATCAACTTCCGCGAGACGGCTCCGGCGGCCGCCACCCGGGACATGTATCTCGACGCCGCCGGCAACGTCGTGAAGGGCGCGAGCCTGCGCGGCTGGAAGGCGGCCGGCGTGCCCGGGACGGTGCTCGGCCTCAACACCGCGCTCGCCGCGTACGGGACCCTGCCGCTGGCCCAGGTGATGGCGCCGGCGATCGCGCTCGCCCGGGACGGGTTCGTGCTGACCCGGGGCGATACCGACATCCTCGAATCCGGCACGAAGGTGTTCGCGGGCCAAGCGAACGTCGCCCGGATCTTCCTGCGCCCGGACGGCAGCCCCTGGCGGCCCGGGGACCGGCTGGTCCAGGCCGACCTCGCCCGCACCCTCCAGGCCATCGCCGACCGCGGCGCGGACGCGTTCTACAGGGGCGCGATCCCGGCCGCCGTGGAGGCGGCCTCCCGGGCGGGCGGCGGCCTGCTGACGGCGTCCGACTTCGCCGCCTACACGGTGACGCAGTCCGAGCCGCTCACCTGCCGCTACCGGGGCGCGACGATCCTGTCGGCGCCCCCGCCCTCGTCGGGCGGGACCACGCTCTGCGAGATCCTCACCGTCCTCGACGGCTACGACCTGCGGGCCGCCGGGTTCAACTCGGCCCGGACCGTGCACCTGATGGTCGAGGCGATGCGGCGCGCCTACGCGGACCGCAACCTGCTGCTCGGCGACCCGGCCTTCGTGGAGAACCCGGTCGACCGGCTGCTGTCGCCGGCCTACGCGGAGACGCTCCGGGCCTCGATCCGCCCGGACCGGGCGACCCCGTCGGCGGAGATCCGGCCGGATCCCGGCCCGGAGACGCGGGAACGGCCCGAGACCACCCACATCTCGGTGATGGACAGGGCCGGCAACGCGGTCGCGCTGACCTACACGATCAACGGCTATTTCGGCGCCGGGGTGATCGCCGGCGACACCGGGTTCTTCCTCAACGACGAGATGGACGACTTCACGGTCAAGACCGGGGTGCCGAACCTGTTCGGCCTCGTGCAGGGGACGAAGAACGCGATCCAGCCGGGCAAGCGCCCGCTCTCGTCCATGGCGCCCACGATCGTGCTGCGCGACGGCAGGGTCGCGCTGGTGGCGGGCTCGCCGGGGGGCTCGCGGATCATCACGATCAACGCGCAGACGCTGATCAACATGCTCGACTTCGGCATGGAGCCGCAGGAGGCGGTGGACGCCCCGCGCATCCACCACCAGTGGCTGCCCGACACGATCTACGCCGAGCCCTTCGCGCTCTCGGCGGACACGCAGGGCCTCCTGCGGGGCATGGGCCACACGATCGTCGAGCAGAAGCCCTGGGGCGCACAGGAACTCATCGCGGTCCGCGCCGCGGCGCCCGCCCTGCCGGAGGCCGCGTCGTCGGGCAACGACGCCTCGCGCACGGAGCGGATGCGGCCGGGCCTGCTCTACGGCGCCAACGACAACCGCCGGCCGGCCGGCGCGGCTGTGGGGGAGTAGGGGAGGGTCCCGGAGGCTGCGCGGCACCGCGCGGGCTCGGGTCCCGGATCAGCCTCCGCGGCGACCCGGGCGTCCGGGGCAGGGGGCGCACGGCCCGCCGCGGCGTCGAACACGGGCGCCGCTCAGCCCTCTCCCGCCTCCCGCGCCACGGCGCGGAACCCGATGTCGCGCCGGCAGAAACCCTCCGGCCAGTCGATCCGGGCCACCGCCGCGTAGGCGCGGGCCTTGGCGTCGGTGACGCTGTCGCCGAGGGCCGTCACCGCCAGGACCCGGCCGCCGTCGGCGAGCAGCTGCCCGTCCTCCGCGCGGGTGCCGGCCTGGAACACGTGGACCCCGTCGCCCTCGGCGGCGTCGACGCCCCGGATCACCGAGCCCCGGACCACGGCGCCCGGGTAGCCGGCCGCCGCCATCACCACGGTGAGGGCCGCCCGGTGGGGATCGAATTCCAGGCCCACGCCGGAGAGGTCGCCGTCGCAGGCCGAGAGCAGGGCCGGCACGAGGTCGGAGGCGAGGCGCGGCATCAGCACCTGCGCCTCGGGGTCGCCGAAGCGGGTGTTGTACTCGATCAGCTTGGGGCCGTCGGCGGTGAGCATCAGGCCGGCGTACAGGATGCCGGTGAACGGGCAGCCGCGGGCCCGCATGCCGGCGAGCGTCGGCGCGATGATCTCGGCCATGACCCGGGCCTCGATCTCCGGGGTGACCACCCGGGCCGGGGAATAGGCGCCCATGCCGCCGGTATTGGGACCGCGGTCGCCGTCGAAGACCCGCTTGTGGTCCTGGGCGGTGCCGAGGGGGATCGCCCGCGTGCCGTCGCACAGGGCGAAGAAGCTCGCCTCCTCGCCGAACAGGCACTCCTCGACCACCACCTCGGCGCCGGGCTCGGCGAAGAGGGCGGTCAGCGCGTCCTCGGCCTGGTCGACGGTTTCGGCCACGGTGACGCCCTTGCCGGCGGCGAGGCCGTCGGCCTTCACGACGATCGGGGCCCCCTGCTGGCGGACATAGGCCAGCGCCGGCTCCAGTTCGGTGAAGCGCGCGAAGGCGGCGGTGGGGATGTTGCAGGCGGCGCAGAGATCCTTGGTGAAGCCCTTCGAGCCCTCGAGCCGCGCGGCGTCGCGGGTCGGCCCGAAGGCGCGGATCCCGGCGGCCTTCAGGTCGTCCACCAGGCCGGCGACGAGGGGCGCCTCGGGCCCGACCACCACGAGGCCGATCGACTCCGCCGCGCAGAAGGCGGCCACGGCCGCGTGGTCCGTGACCTTGAGGTCCGGTCGGTTGGTCCCGTGGCGGGCCGTGCCGGGATTGCCCGGCGCCGTGAACAGGCGGGTGCAGAGCGGGCTCTGGGCCAGTCGCCAGGCCAGGGCGTGCTCGCGGCCGCCGGAGCCGATCAGCAGGATGTTCATGCGCGCGCCACCATGGGCCCAGCTTCTGGGGGAAGCGTGCCCGCGGGAAAAGGTTTTTTTCGGGCTTTCCCCGCTCTGCGCGGATATCCCGGCGGCTCGGAGGCCGATGTCAGCAGCCGATGCAGACGCTCGTGTTGAGGCCGCCCCCCCGCCGCACGACCCCGTTGCGGCCGATATGGCGGCCCCGGTACACGTCCCCGCGGACGCCCCGATAGGGCAGGTAGGGCCCGAAGGAGTCGGCCTGGACGTTGCGCTGGATCGTCTGGTTCAGCGTGTTGAAGTCCGAGACCCGCTGCTGGTTGAGCGACCGGATCTGGCCCTGCAGGGCAAACGAGGCGTTGGCGGCGTTCGGGTCGTTCTGCTGCACCTGCGCCCGGGCGGAGCTCGCCGGGAGGGCGAGCGCCAGGACGAGGAGCGCGCGGGACGCGGCGCGCATGGGTCCCTCCGTGGGAGATTCGAGCGGTCTCCGGAAACGCTTGTCCGAAGTCGACGCGCCAGGATCGGTCCGGGTTCCCGGGCGCGTCAACCCGGCACGACGGGGGATTTCGTCTCCGGCAGGGCCTCGACGAGCTTGGGATCCAGGCCGGTATGGGCCTGGACCAGGGGGTGCGGTGTGAGGGCCAGCCACTGCGTCAGGGAGATGTCGGCATAGCGCGGGCTCTTGAACATCTCCAGGAAGGTCAGGGTCGTGTCGCCGGTATTCTCGATATAGTGCCCCATGGCGAAGGGCACGTAGCCGACGTCGCCGGCCCGGTAGTCGAAGGTGCGGGCCTTCGATTCCGAGCCGAACACCGTCATCCGGCCCTGGCCGGAGAGGTAGTACTGCCACTCGTCGCTGTTCGGGTGCCAGTGCAGCTCGCGCAGCCCTCCGGGCTCGACCTCGACCAGCGCCGCCGCGATCGTCACGGAGGCCGGGAACACCGTGGAATCGGTGACGCGCACGCTGCCGCCCCGGGTGCGGACCGGCTCCTGCGCCAGCATCCGGTGGCTGAAGGTCTTCGGCACCGGCCCGGAGCCGCCCATCTTGTCGGCCGCGAGCGGTCCCGGCTTGGGACCGGGGAAGATGTAGAGTTCCTTCTGCGGAACCTCGGCGAAGGCGGCCTCGGGCAGGCCGAAGTTCTTGGCGAGCACGTCCGTCGGCGTGTGCGCCAGCCAGTCGGTCAGCAGGAAGGTGGAATCCTCCGAGAAGCCGCCGTCGTCGAACACGAGCAGGAACTCGCAGCCGTCGACCCCGTCGGCGGCGAGCCCCTGGATCGAGTGCGGGATGCCGCCCGGGAAGTACCAGAGATCGCCCTCGCCGACGTCGTCCGCGAAGGTGCGCCCGTCCTGGTCGACCGCGGTGATCCGGGCCTTGCCCTTGATCATGTAGGCCCACTCGGATTCCTTGTGCCAGTGCATCTCGCGGACCGCGCCGGCCTTGAGCCGCATGTTGACCCCCGCCATGGCCTTGGAGACCGGCAGCTCGCGGATCGTGGTCTGGCGCGCCCAGCCGCCCTCCTCCAGCCGCATGTGGCTGTCCGCGAAGGACCATTTCAGGTTCGGCATCGTGCCGTGATCGGTGGCGGGCGGCGCCAGGGTGAACGGCTCCTCGGCGGCGCGAGGCCTGTTCTGCGGGCCCAGGATGTCGGCCCCCTTGCCGCCGCGCTCGGGACGGGGCGCGGAGGGCCCGGCGGATTGCGCCGCGGCGGAGGATGCCGCCATCGCGCCGCCGGCGGCTGCGATGACGGCGCGCCTGGAGATCTCGGTCATCGTGGATCGGTCCCTGCGTCAGTGGCAGGGAAACCGGTCGCGTGCTCGGAGGATCCGCGGACGGGCCGCACTGTGCGCTGCGGCATCTCGCCCGGAGACCGCGCGCGGTCTATGCATTGCGTACGGCGCATTGGATACGGCACCGGACGCGTCCCGACCGGGCGCCGATGCGGCGGTTCAGGCGCGGCGCGACCCGAGGGCAGGATGGCGGACCGGGACAGTTCAGCCGCGGACGGAACCGTCCCGCCCGCCCGCGGCGGCCGCCGGTGGCTCGCCCTGCTGGCGCTGGCGGGCCTCGGTGCCCTCGGATACCGCCTGTGGCCGGAAGCGTCCCGCGCGGCGAGTCCGCCCGCCGCCGCCGAGGCGAAGCCGCCGACCGTGCGGGTCGCCGCCGCGGCCCGGGCCTCCGACACCCTGAGCCTGACCCAGACGGGCACCACCCAGGCGTTCGACATCGCGAACCTCTACCCGCGGGCGACCGGCTACATCGTCGAGCGCAAGGTCGATATCGGCTCGCACGTGAAGGCGGGCGACCTGCTGTTCCGGATCAGCGCGCCCGACCTCGACCAGCAGCTGGTTCAGGCCCAGTCGCAGGTGCTGCAGCTCCAGGCGGCGCTGATCCAGGCGCGGGCGATGGTGGACCAGGCCGAGGCCAACCGCCACCTCGCCGACGTCACCAACCGGCGGACCTCGACACTGGCCGGCACCGGGGTCGAGACCCGGCAGAACGCCGACACGTCCCAGGCCGGGGTGCTGGCGCAGACCGCCAACGTCGACGCCGCCAGGGCCGCCGTGAAGGTCGCGGAGGCGAACATCGCCGCCCAGGAGGCGCAGGTCGCCCGGCTCAAGGTCCTGACCGGGTTCGAGGAGATCCGCGCGCCCTTCGACGGGGTGGTGACGGCCCGCAACAACGACGTCGGCGACGCGGTCACGGCGGACACCAATACGGGGGCGCCGCTCCTCACGCTGAACCGCGACGACGTGCTGCGCATGGCGGTGAACGTGCCGCTCTACGCCGCCGACGGCGTCCGCGACGGGCTGGCCGCCAAGGTCGAGGTGGCGCAGATCCCGGGCCGGATCTTCCCCGGCACGGTCTCGCGCTCGTCGACGACGCTGCTCTCGGCCGCGCGCACGCTGGTCACGCAGGTCGACATCCCCAATCCCGACGGCGCGCTGCGGCCGGGGCTCTACATCACCATCACGCTGGAGATCCCGCGCGTCTCGCCCGCCGTGACGGTGCCGAACGACGCCCTGATCTTCGACCAGCACGGGACCCGCGTGGCCGTGGTCGAGGCGGCTGGGGAGGGGGGCGGCGTGGTGCGGATGCGCCCGGTCACGATCTTCCGGCAGACCCGCACGCTGCTGGAACTGCGCGACGGCCTGAGCGGCGGCGAGCGCGTCGTCGTGGGCCCGCCGGCCTCGCTGCGCGACGGCGACAGGGTCACCCTGCGTCCGGAGGACCGGGCCGGGGCGTGAGCCGCGCTGTGGGCGGCGGCCGTACGCGCGGCACGGGACGGGCGCCCGCCGTCCGGCCGCCGTGTCCAGCCCTGGGACAGCTCCGGCGGCGATAAGCGCCGGGCACGCGGCGGCCGACGCGGGGTCAGACCCCGGCGCCGCCGTGACCGGCCGGCTCAGGAAGCGGATCTCACCGCCGTGGCACTCGGAACGATAGCGCTGTCGATCGCGCTGCTTGGGCTCGCCCTGGCGATCCTCGGGCTGACACTGGCCCTCGCGGGGGGGACCTGGTTCTACGTCGCCCTGGGCGTGGGCGTGCTGGCCTCCGGCGTCGAGCTGGCCCGGCGGCGGCAGCGCGGCCTCGGGATCTACGCGCTGGTGCTGGCCGCGGCCTTCGCCTGGACGGTCGGCGAGGTCGGGCTCGACAAGTGGCAATGGATCCCGCGCGGGGCCCTGCTCCTCCTCGTCGGACTCGTGCTCTGCCTGCCCCCCGTGGTGCGGCGCCTGCGCGACGCGCCGGAGCGGCCCTGGAAGCCTGGCCTCGGGAACGGCCCGCTCGCCCTCCGGGTCGTCGTGCTGCTGATCGCGGCCTCGGGTGCCGCGTCCTGGTTCTTCGACCCGGTCGAGACGCGGGGCAGCCTGCCGAAGGTCGCGGGGGCGGGGCCCGCCGCCGTCGATCCGAGCGGCGTTCCCTATCCGGCCGACGATTGGGTCGCCTACGGCGGCACCAATCTCGGCCAGCGCTACTCGGCGCTGGCGGATATCGGCACCGCCAATGTCCGGGGCCTCGCCGTGGCCTGGGAGCACCATACCGGCGACCTGCGCGGCGACAGCCGGGCGGATCCGAAGGAATTCACCTTCGAGGCCACGCCCATCAAGGTGAACGGGCTGCTCTACCTCTGCACGCCGCACAACATCGTCCAGGCCCTGGAGCCCGAAACCGGCCGGCTGGTCTGGGCCTTCGACCCGAAGATGGCGCGGGACGGCCAGTACCAGCACCAGACCTGCCGCGGCGTGTCCTACAACGACTCGACCGGCTACGCGCCGCCCGCCGAGGCCGATGCGGACAGGGCCGCCGCCGTCGTGGCCGCGGTCGCCGAATGTCCGCGCCGGATCATCGCGGCCTCGGTCGACGCGCGCCTCTACGCGCTGAACGCCGAGACCGGCGCCCTGTGCCGGACCTTCGGGGCGGACGGGTTCGTCGATCTGAAGGCGCAGATGCCGAACCTCCGGCGCGCCGCCTATCAGCAGACCTCGGCACCGCTGGTGACCCGGAACCTCATCGTCCTCGGCAGCGCCATCGCCGACAACTACTACGCGGACAACCCCTCGGGCGTGATCCGCGCCTTCGACGTGCGCACCGGCGCGATCGTCTGGAAGTTCGACGCCGGCAAGCCCGACGCGACCGCGCCGCTGCGGCCCGGCGACAAGTACGAGCCCAACTCGGCGGTGGCCTGGACGCAGTTCTCGGCCGACGAGGCCCTGGGGCTCGTCTACGTGCCGTTCGGCAACCGGGCGCCCGATCAGGTGGGCGTGGCCCGGTCGAAGACGGACGAGGACCTCATCGACGCCCTGGCGGCGCTGGATCTGGAGACGGGCACGCTGCGCTGGGCGTTCCGGACCACGTATCACGACCTCTGGGACCGCGATAACCCGTCCCAGCCGGTCCTCCTCACCCTGCCGCAGGGCGAGGGGACGGTGCCGGCGATCCTGATCCCCACCAAGGTCGGCAACGTCTGGGTCCTCGACCGCCGCACCGGCGCCCCGATCCGGCCGGTCTCCGAGGTCCCGGTCTCGACCCGGACCGACATCCCGGGGGAGACGCCGTCCCCGGTCCAGCCGATGTCGTCCCTCCGCTTCACGCCGGCGCCGCTGACGGAGGCCGGCATGTGGGGCGTCACGCCCTTCGACCAGATTCAGTGCCGCCTCGCCTTCCGGTCGAACCGCTACGACGGCAACCCGTTCACACCGCCCCAGGCGTCGGAGGGCGCGATCGTCTGGCCCGGCAATATCGGGGTGTTCAACTGGGGGTCGGTAGCGGTCGATCCGGTCCATCACTGGATGATCGCGACGCCGCAATACCTGCCCTACATCTACCGCCTGCTCCCGCGCCCGCCGGGCGAGCCGGAACGGCGCCTCGTCGGCGCCGATCCCGAGGCGAGCCCGGTCAACGAGAATCTCGGCGGCCCCTACGCGGTCTCCATCGCGCACATGCGCTCCGCCCTCGGCATCCCCTGCAGCGCGCCGCCCTGGGGCGTGCGGGTCGGCGTGAATCTCGCCGACGGCACGCTCGCCTGGAAGCGCCGCAACGGCACGGTCGCGGGGCAGAAGGTCGGCGGCCTGGCGGTCCCGCTCCCCCTGGAGATGGGCATGCTGGCCCACGGCGGCACCCTGACCACGGCGGGCGGCGTCGCGTTCACGGCCGCCACGCTCGACGACCGCATGCGCGGCTACGACATGCGGACCGGTGAGGTCCTGTGGTCCACGACGTTGCCGGCCGGCGGCCAGGCCACGCCGATGACCTATCGCGGCCGTGACGGCCGGCAGTACGTGGTGATCGCGGCGGGCGGGCACGGCGCCCTCGGCACCACGCCGGGCGACTCGGTCATCGCCTTCAGGCTGGAGTGAGCCGTCGCGCGCCGGCCGGCCGCCGAAGCGGGCGCTGCGGCGGCTTCGGCGAGGCCCCGGCCCTTCCCGCCGGGGCGGCGTTCTAGGCCGCGAGCCGGGCCCGCGCGTCGGTGCGGGCGAGGCGGGCCAGCAGGTACTCGACCTCGGCCTTCGCCTGCGCGGTCAGAGCCTGCGACGGCTTGCGCTGCGCGTCGGACGCGAAGATCCCCCGGCGCATGAACACGTATTTGCGCACCGCGAGCCCCAGCGGGCCCTGCTGCTGCTCGTAGCGGAGATAGGGGAGGTGGGCGTCGAACAGGTCGTGGGCAGCGTCGCGCTGCCCCGCCCGGCCGAGGCGGACCACGTCGACCAGCATCTCCGGGAAGGCGTAGCCGGTATTGGCCCCGTCGGCGCCGCGCTCGGTCTCGAAGTCGAGGAACAGGCCGCCATTGCCCACGAGGATGGAGATGTGGCGCATCGAGCCGTCCGCCTCGAAGCCGCGCAGCGTGGAGATCTTCTCCAGGCCCGGCCAGTCCTCGTGCTTGAGCATCACGCAGGAGGGGTTCTCGGACACGATCCGGCGGATCACGCCGGGGGTCATCTGGACCGAGAAGGTGAGGGGGTAGTCCTGAAGCACGAAGGGCACGTCCGGGCCCACGGCCTCGGCGGCATTCCGAAAATAGCCGACCACCTGGTCGTCGGTGCGGAGCGTGTTGGGCGGCGCGATCATCACGCCGGCCGCGCCCAGCTCCATCACCTCCCGGGCGAGCGCCCGCATGGCCGCGAAGCCCGGCGCCGTGACGCCGACGATCACCGGCAGCCGGGTGCGCCCGAGGACGCGCCGCGCCACCGCGATCCCCTCCGCGTGGTCGAGCTTGCCGGCCTCGCCGAGCTGGCCGAGGATCGTCAGGCCGTCGACGCCGGCCGCCCCGAAGAAGTCGGTCATCCGGTCGAGGGAGACCTCGTCGATCCGGCCGTCCGGATGGAACGGCGTCGGCGCGATCGGGACGACGCCGCCGATGAAGCTGGTGAGAGGCATGCCGGTCTCCGCGCTGCTGCTGCGGCGGCCGCCGGCCGCCGGGTGGCATGCCCCATACTAAAAAATCCCGGGCGACGCGACGCGCCCGGGACGGGATCGGGCGCTGGACGGGATCGGACCGCGTTCGGCGCGCGACCGACCCGCTCGGTCAGCCCAGCAGCTTGTCGAGGGTGATCGGCATCTCGCGGACCCGCACGCCGGTGGCGTGCCAGACCGCGTTGGCGATGGCGCCCACCGTGCCGGTGATGCCGATCTCGCCGACCCCCTTCACGCCGAGGTTGTTCACCACCGCGTCGTCCTCGTGGACCAGGATCGCCTCCATGGCGGGCACGTCGGCGTTCACCGGCACGTGGTACTCGGCGAGGTTGTCGTTGAGGAACCGGCCGGTGCGCGGGTCCATCTCGGCCCGCTCGTGCAGGGCGAAGGACAGGCCCCAGATCATCCCGCCGTAATACTGGCTCCGGACGAGGCGCGGGTTGATCACCCGTCCGGCCGCGAAGGCGCCGACGAGGCGGCTCACGCGGATCTGGCCGAGATCGGGATCGACCTTCACCTCGGCGAAGACCGCGCCGTGGGCGTGCATGGCGTAGGAGGCCTGCGCCGCCGGGTCGGCGCCGGCCTTGCCCTGGCCCTCGATCCTCGACCGGCCGGCCCGCCTGAGGATGTCGGTGAAGGACTCGCTCCGACCCGGGTCGTCGCGCCGGGTCAGACGCCCGTCCGCGGCGGTCACGCCGGCGTTGCCGGCGCCGTAGAGCGGGGAGGCGGGATCGTTGGTGGCGAGCTCCGCCAGCTGCCGGATCACGTCGCCGGCCGCCGCGTGGACCGCACCGCCCGCGGTGGCGGTGTGGCCCGAGCCGCCCGCGATGCCGGCATTCGGCAGGTCGGACGAGCCCATCCGGAAGGTGAGGGCGTCCATCCCGATCCCGAGCCCGTCGGCGGCGATCTGGGCCAGCGCCGTCCACGAGCCCTGGCCCATGTCGATCGCCCCGAGCTCCACCGTGCCGGTGCCGTCGGCGCGGATCTCGGCCCGGGCCATGCCTTCGAAGATCAGCGCCGGGAAGGTGGCGGTGCCCATGCCGGTGCCGACCAGGAACCCGTCCTTGTCGCGCGTCTGCCGGGGCTGGAGCGGGCGCCCGGCCCAGCCGAACGCCTCGGCGCCGCGGCGGTAGCAGTCCCGCAGGGCCTTGGAGGAGAACGGCTTGCCGGTGATCGGCTCGACCTCGGCGTAGTTGGCGAGGCGGAACTCCAGCGGGTCCATGCCGAGTTCGTGGGCCATCTCGTCCAGCGCGCTCTCCAGGGCGACGCTGCCGGTGGCCTCGCCGGGCGCGCGCATGAACAGCGGCGTGCCGGTGTCGAGGCGCACGGCCTCGTGCCGGATGGCGATGGCGGGGCTCGCGTAGAGGGTGCTGGTCGCCCGGCCCGCCGGCTCGAAGAAGTCGTCGAAGCTCGACGAGGCGGTGCGGATGTGGTGGTCGAGGGCCGTCAGCTTGCCGGACGCGTCGGCGCCGAGCCGGAGGGTCTGCCGGGTCGGCCCGCGATGGCCCATCGGGCCGTACATCTGCGTGCGGGTCGGGACGAGCTTCACCGGCCTGCCGACGAGCTTCGCCGCCATGCAGGCGAGCACCTGCGGCCCGGCGGGGACGCCCTTCGAGCCGAAGCCGCCGCCGAGATAGGGGCTCTCGATGTGGATGTCGTCGGGGCTGATGCCGAAGAGCCCGGCGAGCCGGGCCTGCGACATGGCGAGCGCCTGGGTCGGCATGAAGAGCGTCAGCCGGTTCCCGTCCCAGCTCGCCACCGCCGCGTGGGGCTCCATGGCGTTGTGGTACTGGGCCGGCGTCTCGTAGGTCGCGGCGATCGTCCTGGACGCGGCCGCGAGTCCGGCCTCGACGTCGCCGTCCGTCTCGACGGGCGGGGCGCCGACGCCGACCGAATCCGGCGTGAAGGCCGCGCCGGCATCGAGCCCGATCCGCGGCGTCTCGGCCGCGTAGGTCGGGGCGAGCAGCCGGGCGCCCTCGGTGGCCGCCTCCAGGGTCTCGGCGATCACCACGGCGATGGGCTGGTTGGCGTAGCGGACGCGGTCGTTCTGCAGGAGGTCGAGGCGGAACGTGAACGGCCCGTCCTTGGCGTCCGGGTCCTTGGCGAGCGCCGGGGCGTGCCCCGGCCGCATCACCGCCACGACGCCGGGATGCGCCTCGGCGGCGGCCACGTCGAGGCCGGTGACGCGGCCGCGGGCGATCCGGGCGACGCAGAGCGCCGCGTGGAGGGTGCCGGGAGGCAGGTTGTCGGCGGAGAAGCGGGCCTGGCCCGTCACCTTGAGGGGGCCGTCGCGCCGGGTCAGCGGCTGGCCGATGCTGGAGCCGTGGCGGATCGCGCCGGCGGGGAGGTTCGAGGCGGGCATGTTCGATGGCTTGGAGGTCGCGGTCATGCGGGTCTCCTCAAAGGGGTCCGGTTGAAGCCTTCGGTTGCGGCGACCCGCTCCGTCATCGCGAGCGGAGCGAAGTGACCCAGGGCAGCGCGACGTCGGGCATCGTGGCGCCGCCCGGCTCGCTCCGCCCGCGATGACGGCGCCGAGCCGCCGACCGGGGGCGGGGTCAGACGATGCCGAACGGGGAGGCGGGGAGCGCCGGGATCCGGGCGGGCGTGCCCGCGGCGGCCTGGGTCAGCGCGCGGATCGCCACCCGGCGGGCGAGCTCGATCTTGAAGGCGTTGGCTTCGCCGGTGGGCCTGGCGCCGGACAGCGCCGCGTCGGCGGCCTTCGCGAAGGCCTCGGCGGAGGGTGCCTGTCCGGCGAGCGCCGCCTCGGCCTCCGCCACCCGCCAGGGCTTGAGCGCCAGCCCGCCCAGGGCGAGCCGGGCCTGCCCGATCCGGCCGCCGGCCTCCAGGGTGAGGGCGGCCGCCGCCGAGACGACCGCGAAGGCGTAGGAGGTGCGGTCGCGGACCTTGAGGTAGCGGGCGTTGCCCCGGAAGGACGCCGCCTCCGGGGGCAGGCGCAGGGCGGTGATCAGCTCGCCGGGCCGCAGGTCGGTCTCCCACTCCGGGTGGTCGCCGGGGAGGTGGTGGAACGCGGTGAGCGGCACCTCCCGGGCGCCGTCCGGCCCGGCGATCTCGACCACCGCGTCGAGGGCGGCGAGCGGCACGCAGAAATCGGACGGGTGGGTGGCGATGCAGTGCTCGCTCCAGCCCTGGACCGCGTGGATGCGGGTGGCGTGCCCCAGGGCCGCGCAGCCGGAACCGGGCGCGCGCTTGTTGCAGGGCGAGACCGCGTCGGTGAAGTACTGGCAGCGGGTGCGCTGCATCAGGTTGCCGCCGACCGTGGCGGCGTTGCGCAGCTGCGCCGAGGCGCCGGCCAGCAGGGCCTCGGCCACCATCGGGTAGGCCTCGGCGAAGGCCAGGTCGTGGGCGAGGTCGCTGTTGCGCACCAGGGCGCCGACCCGGGCGGTGCCGTCCGGCAGCCGCTCGATGGCCGAGAGGCCGGGGAGGCGGGTGATGTCGACGACCCGCTCCGGCGTGGCGACGCCGCCCTTCATCAGGTCGACGAGGTTGGTGCCGGCGGCGAGGTAGGCCGTGCCCGGAAGCTGGCCGGCCGCCACGGCCTCGGGCACGCTCGCGGGGCGGATGTAGTCGAAGGTCCTCACGCCGCGTCCTCCCGCTGCTCCGAGGTCCGGGCCGCCGCGTCCTGCACGGCGTCCAGGATGCCCGCGTAGGCGCCGCAGCGGCAGAGATTGCCGCTCATGCCCTCGCGGATGCGCTCCGGATCGGTGCCGGCATGACCCTCGCGGATCAGGCCGACCGCGCTCATGATCTGGCCGGGGGTGCAGAAGCCGCACTGGAAGCCGTCATGGGCGATGAAGGCCGCCTGGACCGGGTGCAGCCGGTCGCCCTCGGCGAGCCCCTCGATGGTCAGGATCTCGGCGCCGTCGAGGCTCGCGACGAGGGTCAGGCAGCTGTTGATGCGCCGCCCGTTCACCAGGACCGTGCAGGCGCCGCACTGGCCGCGGTCGCAGCCCTTCTTGGCGCCCGTCAGGCCGAGGCGCTCGCGCAGGAGATCGAGGAGGGTGACGCGCGGATCGTCGAGGGCGATCTCGCGCGGCTGCCCGTTCAGGGTGAGCCTGAGGGGAATGGTCATGCGGGGGTCCCGGCTTTTGAGGCTGGAACCGTTACAGATAGCCGCCGCCGCGCCCTCGGCGAGACCTTATGCAGAAAGCGATGTGCGCAAGATCACAGCACGCGCAGGTTGCGCGTTCACGCTGACTTGACCGTGACCTCCGAGGCGGATTTCAGCGCCGTCTTGCCCTTGGCGGTCTTGATCTCCACCGCCGGCTTCGCCTTCGAAGCCTCGCGCTTCACCGTGTTGCCCTGGATGGTCTTCTCGACGTCCTGGGTGTGGACCTTGGTCACCTCGCCCGAGACGGTGCCCTTGCCCCATTTGTAGGTGACGTCGTCGCCGGTCTTCACCTTGGCCTTGGCAGTCATCCGATCCTCCGTCGTGGCTGCGGGACAAGGCGCCGGGAGCGGGTGCGTTCCCGGCTCTCCACGGCCGGGATGCCGCACTCAGCGCCCGACCTCCCGGCGCAGGGCCGCGACCATCGTCTCGACCGCCGCCTGCGCGGTCTCACCGAGGTCGATGTCGGTCTCGCCGGCGGTGACGAGGCCGCGCGCCTCCAGTTCCTCCACGCCCTCCGGGTCGGCCTCGTGGCCGGCGCCGTCCCGGCGGATCACCGAGGTGACCCTCTCGCCGCTGACGAGGCGGTGGTAGGCCGCGAAGGCGAAGATCGAGAGGGCCTTGTCGGAGAGTCCGTTCAGGTCGTCGGCCATGCGTGCGCTCCTCGCGTCGGGTTCGTCGGACGAACGCCGTACGGGCCTGAGGGGTCCGGACGGACGCCAGGGTGCGACGACACGCGCGGCGACAGGTGCGACGACAGGCGCGCCCGCCGGAGCGGCGCCGCTTCGCGCCGGGCCCGGCTTGCTGCTAATCTGCCGCTCTCCATGACCCAGCACACCGATCAGACCGAAGTGGAACCGAGCCCCGAGACGCGCCCCGCGCCCGCGCCGCCCGATCTCGACTATCGCCTGCGCCAGCAGGCGATCCTGTCCGAGTTCGGCGTCGAGGCTCTGCGCGGCACCGATGTCGATCACCTGCTGCAGCGGGCCGCGGAACTGTGCGCGCAGGGCATGGGCGCGGAGTTCTGCAAGGCCCTGGAATATCAGCGCGGCGCCGACACCCTGCTGGTCCGGGCCGGCGTCGGCTGGGGACCCGACGTGATCGGGAAGGCCCGGATCGGGGCGGACCTCGCCTCCCCCGCGGGCTTCGCCCTCAAGACCGGCCGGCCGGTGATCTCCAACCACCTCGCCGACGAGACCCGGTTCCGCACGCCGCAGCTCATGGCCGAGCACGGCATTCGCCGGGCGATCAACGTGCTGATCGAGAACCGGGACGGCGCCTTCGGGGTGCTGGAGGTTGACGACACCCGCGAGGGCATGTTCGCGGAGGCCGACATCGCCTTCATGCAGGGCTTCGCCAACCTGCTCGGGGGCGCCATCGAGCGCCAGCGGACCGAGAGCCTGCTGCGGGCCGCCCTCGCCCGGCAGGACCTGCTCGCCCGCGAGATGAGCCACCGGGTCAAGAACAGCCTCGCCATCGTGGCGAGCCTCCTCGCCCTGCAGGCCCGGGCCGCCGAGGACCCGGCCGTGCAGACGGCCCTGGCGGACGCGCGCAGCCGCGTCGAGGCGATCGCGGGCGTCCACGACCAGCTCTGGCGGCAGGGTGACAAGGCGGAGGGGGAGGGGGAGGGGGTGCCGGGCGAGCTCGACCTCGCGCCCTTCCTCGAGAAGCTCGTGGCCAACCTCGCCAGCGGCGTGCCGGGCCAGCGGCTCGCCTGCGCGGCCTGCCCGCAGCGGATCTCGGCCGATCGGGCGATCCCTATCGGCCTGCTGGTCAACGAACTCGTCACCAACGCGCTCAAATACGCCTACCCCCCCGAGACGCACCCGGCAGGCGGCGAGATCCGGGTCCGCGCCGAGCGCCGGCCCGAGGGGCTCGTGGTCGAGGTGGCCGACGACGGGATCGGCCTGCCGGCGGGATTCGAGATCGGGCGTAACTCGAGGAGCCTCGGGATGCGGGTGGTCGGCAGCCTCACGCGCCAGCTCGGCGGCAGCCTGACGATTCCGGCCCGGGAGAAGGGCACCTGCTTCCGCCTGGAGGTGCCCCTGGAGATGCCCCCGGCCGGCTGAGCGCGGCGTGCTCCCCGACCGGGCGGGGACTGGACAGAGGCCCTGCCCCGCCGCGATCTGGGCGCGGCGGGTTCGGCGAGACAGAGCGGATGCAGTGACCGGAGACAGGACGACGGCGGCGCTCCTCGCCGAACGGCTCCACGCCTTTCGGAGCCTCGGCGACAATTGCGAGTTCGGGTTCGTGCAGCGCTACGGCGGGGTCGAGCCCTCCGGCCTGCTGCGCTTCTCCTACACGCCCATGGAGGACCTGATCCGCGGCCTGCGCTGCGGCTTCGCGGATTTCGGCGTGCCGGGCGACCTGCGGCTCTCCGTGAGTTCCGGCGGCACCTATTACTGCCACAGCGTCGCCTACAACATCTGGGCGAATACCGGGCACCCGGCCGGCTCGATCGAGCCGGAGGTGCTGCTGGAGCGGGAATACGGCCGGCTGGCCCATCTCAAGCGCAAGCTGCTCGACGAACTCGCGGACGGCTCGAAGATCCTGGTGCGCAAGGTCGGCCGCGACGAGACCGAGGCCGACTTCGCCCGCCTGGTCGAGGCGGTCCGGGCGCACGGGCCCTCGACGCTGCTGCGCGTGACCGAGGCCGGACCGGACTGGGTTCCCGAACCGGCCCGGCGCGTCGCCGACCGGCTGATCGCGGGACAGGTCCGCCGGTTCGCGCCGGTGGAGCAGGCCTGGGAGGTCGATCTCGAACCCTGGATGCACCTCGTGGACAGCGCCTACGCGCTGGAGCGCGGCGCGGCGCCGACCCGCCTCGACGCCGCCGCCTTCCCGGAGGCGCTGGCGCTGCCGGGACGCCTGCGCCGGCATGTCGGCCGGCACCGGGCGACGGCCTTGAGCGCCTACACGCGGGCGGTGGATCCGGCCGGCTTCCGCGCCGACACGGTCCACGTGTTCTCGAGCTGGGTGTGGATCCCGGAGGACTTCGCCGGGGACCGGGTCTTCGCGGCGGCCGGCTACGCGCGGCTCGGCTGGCGGGACGCCGACCTGTCGCGGCGCCGGTGCTGGCAGCGCGTCTGGGCGGCGGGACGGCTGCGCCCCGACGCGGCGCGGGAGCCCGTCGGGCTCGGCATGATCGGCACGCGGCGGGACGGGTTCTGGTCCGCCGGGGCCCGCTTCGCCGAGGGGCCGATCCCCGGCGATGAGCCGGCGCCGGAGCTGCGGATGCCGCCGGCCCGGTTCCCGGGCCGGGATCTCCTCGGCCGGCTGCTGCCGCGGGTCCTGTAGACCCCGGACCGGCACCCGACCGGGAACCGATCCGGCACGGCGGTCTTGCCTACCGGGCCGCACGGGACAGCGCCCGTCGCGAGGGAGCCCATGCCCGGTTCCGTGCCCGACCGCCGCTCTCTGCTCCTCACCCTGGCCGCGGGGTCGGCGCTCCTGTCGACGCGGGGCGCCGACGCCGTCGGGGCGCCGGAGCGGATCCCGCTCTGGCCGGGGCAGCCGCCGGGCGGCGGCGGTCCGCAGGGTCCGCCGGTCCGCGACGACAGCGGCGCCGTGAAGAACGTCGCCGTGCCGGTCCTGGAGGTGTACGCCCCGGAGACGCCGACCGGCGTGGCGGTCCTCGTCGCCGGCGGCGGCGGCTACGCGCGGATCGGGATAGTCAAGGAGGCGCTCCCCGCCGCGCTCTGGCTCGCCGCGCAGGGCATCACGGCCTTCGTGCTCACCTACCGCCTGCCGGGCGAGGGCTGGGCGGCGGGCCCCCTGGCGCCGCTCCAGGACGGGCAGCGGGCCCTGCGCCTGATCCGCGCCGCTTCCGGGCGCTTCCGGATCGACCCGGCCCGCGTCGGCGTGCTCGGCTTCTCCGCCGGCGGCCACCTCGGCGGCCTGATCGCCGCGCGCTCCGCGTTCCGGGCCTACGAACCCGTGGACGCGGCCGACGACCTGTCGGCGCGGCCCGATTTCGCGACGCTGATCTACCCCGTGGTGAGCCTGGAGCCGCCCCACGACCGCACGACCACCCGGCGCTCCCTGGTCGGCGAGGCCCCGAGCCCGGAGGCGAGCCGGGACTGGTCGCTCCAGACCCATATCCGGTCCGGCTGCCCGACGCTGTTCCTCGTGCAGGCGGACGACGACCCGGTCATCAGCCCGGAGCACAGCCGCATCCTGGACGCGGCCTGCCGCGCGGCGGGCGTGCCGGTCGAGTACCACCGCTTCGCGGTCGGCGGCCACGGTTTCGGGATCGGCCGGTCGGAGGCGCCGGTCGCCCTCTGGCCGAGGCTCTGCCGGCTCTGGCTGACCAGCGTGTCGGTGATGCGCTGACGCGGCGCGCACCGCCTGCCTGCGGCGACCCTGTCGGGTCGCTCATCCGGCCCGGGAGCCGTCAGGCAGGGCAGGGGGCCGGTGAGCCCCGGGCCAGCGCGCAGGGGCCCTCGCCCGCGCGGACGGGACCCGCGCGGGCGCGCCGGAGATCGCCGCCGCCGGGGTCGCGGGCGGTCACGCCCGGAGAGCCGGACCGCCGCTCCAGCCGCCGCCGCGAGCGACGCCGGGCGAGCCGGGTCAGCGCCGCGGCGATCGGCCGGACGTCGTCCCGGTCCACCCGTCGCGGGGAGGGGCCTCCACCCCCCTGACCCGACCGCCCTGCCCGGGAGCGCCGGTGTCGGCGCCCGTCAGCCGCTTCGTCATCGCGCCCGTTGCGACCGCGCCTCGCCGCGCGCGACGACGGGCGCGCGGCGGCCCGGGTCGGAGCCGAGCGTGTCCGGCGGCGGCGCGCGGCCTCCCATCCCCGTGGCCTCGACCTCCCGCCCGATCAGCGGCCTTCATCCAGCCGCATCCAGTCGCATCCAGCCCCGTGCCGCCCTCGGGCGGCCTTCGGGCGGCCTTCGGGCGGCGACGCCGGGACACGGGACGATCCGGTCCCACGAACCTCTCCCCGTTGTTCGCATAAGATATATTATGGAATGCAAAGGGCGTCCCAGGTCGGGTGAGGGGCGGTCGCTCCGCCGGCCGGCGCGCCCAGATGGGATCCCGCCTCGCGCCGCCTCCGATCCGGGCGGTGCGGCCCCGGCGTCGGGTCCCGTCCGGCCGGGCGGCTTCCGGATCGGGCGAGGGCGGTCCGAGCCCCCTCCCCGCGGCGCGGCGTGCCGCCCGCGCGCCCTCACGCGGCGCGCCCGGCCGTGCGGCGGACGTCGCCGAGGATCCGGCCGTCCCGCGTCCGGCAGTCGATATGCTCCGACAGACGGCCGGTCCGGATCCGGATCGATGCCGGCCGGGCCAGGAGCGCGGCGCGCTCCAAGAATTCCGCGGCGCTCATCGGCGCGTCCCGGCCGCCGCCGAGGCCGCGCCACCAGGACACCGCCTTATCCCGCTCGTAGCCGCTGCGCTCGGGCCGCAGGCGGACGCGCCACGCCGCCTCGGCGGGGCCGTCCCGCCAGCCGAGGACGAGGTCGAGCCCGTCGGGCGCGGCCTCCAGCTTCAGGGCCGTGACTGGATGCCACGCGGCCTCCTGCCAGCCGGCCTCCGCCGCCGGGGCAGGGCCCGCCGGCTCGGGACCGGGCAGCCCGGGATCCGCCGAGAGGATCGCCAGCTCGTCGTCGGCGGCGGCCTCGTGCGGCGCCTCGGCGTCCGGGTCCGCCTCCGGCTCGGTCCAGCACGCCTCGCAGGTGGAGGCGTTCAGCGCGATCAGGGCGCCGCAGCCGGGGCAGGGCTTGGCGCGCGAGGCCCCTGCCCCGCCCAATCCCTGTGTGGCGCTCCGGACCGTCACGGCGTCGACAGGCCCGTGCATCCGCACCAGACCGGCATAGTCCAGGATCAGCGCGTCGGCCTTTCCGGGCGCGCAGCGCAGCGCCCGGCCGACCTGCTGCACGTAGAGGCCGGTGCTGCGGGTCGGGCGCAGCAGCGCCACCAGATCGACCTCGGGCACGTTGAAGCCGGTCCCGAGCACGCCCACCGAGGTCAGGCAGCGGATCTGCCCGGCCCGGAACGCCGCGACGATGCGGTCGCGCTCCCGGCGGGGCGTCTCGCCCGAGACGCTCTCGCAGGAATACCCTTCCGCCCGCACCGCGTCGCGCACGGCCTCCGCGTGGGCGAGGCCGGCGCAGAAGGCGAGCCAGGCCCGGCGGGCGCGCCCGTACTCCGCGAGCTCCGCGACCGCCGCGCGGGTGATCCAGTCGCGGTTGACCGCCGCCTCCAGCTCGCCCGGGATGTAGTCGCCCCCGCGCCGGCCGACGCCCGAGACGTCGAGCTGGGTGAGCGTCGCCTTGGAGACGAGGGGCGCCAGGAAGCCGCGCCGGATCAGCGTGAACGTGTCGGCCTCGTAGGCGATGCCGGAGAAGAGCCGGTGCTCGCCTTCGTCGAGGCGGCCCGAATCGAGCCGGTAGGGCGTGGCGGTGAAGCCCGCCACACGCAGCCCGGGGGTCCGCGCGCGCAGGCCCGCCAGGAAGCGGCCGTAGCGGGTGTCGGCGGCGCGGGGGATCAGGTGGGCCTCGTCGACGATCACGAGGTCGCGCGGACCGATCGCGTCGAGCCGGTCGGCCACCGACTGGATGCCGCAGACCAGCACCTGCGCCCCGGCCTCCCGCCGCCGGAGCCCGGCCGAGAAGATGCCGGCCGGCGCCCCCGGCCAGGACCGGGTCAGCTCGGAGAAATTCTGGGCGACCAGCTCGCGGCTGTGGGTGACGATCGCCACCCGGGCGAGGGGGTTCTCGTCCAGGGTCTCCCGGGCGAGGGCCGCGATCACGAGCGCCTTGCCGGCCCCGGTGGGCAGGACGATCAGGTGGCCGGGCGCCGCGTCGTCCGCCCCTCCCCGCGCCCAGGCGGCCGAGAGCGCGTCGAGGCTGGCGCGCTGGTAGTCCCGCAGGCGCAGCATGGCGGCGGTCTAGCCGGCCGCGCCGGCCCTGTCCGTGGCGGCGCGGTCACGGCGCAGCAGGTAGATGTCCATGATCCAGCCGTGCCGGGCCCGGGCCTCGGCGCGGACCCGGCGGATCTCGGCGCCCGCGTCGCCCAGCCGGCCGGAGATCAGGATCTCGTCCGGGCTGCCGAGATAGGCGCCCCAGTGGATCGTCAGGTCCGGGTCGAGATGCGCGAAGGACGGGTCGCCGTCGAGCATCACCACGACGCTCTCCGCCTCCGCCGGCCACCCCGCGGCGAGGCGGCGGCCGGTGGTGATCAGCACCGACCCGCCGATGCCGTTCAGCGGCACGCCGTGGCGGGCGGCCAGGACCTGCACGCTGGACAGACCGGGCACGACGCGGCGCCGGAACGGCACGCGTCCGCGGGCCAGGATGTGGTCGAGGATGCGCAGGACGCTGTCGTAGAGGGCCGGGTCCCCCCAGGCCAGGATCGCCCCCACCTCCCCGGCCCCGAGATGGGCCGCGAAGGCCGCCTCCAGCCGCTCGGCCCGGGCCGCGTGCCAAGCCTCGACGGTGCGCCCGTAATCGGCCGGGTGGCGCTCCCGGGGCGGGTCCTCGACGGTGACGACCCGGTGGGGTTTTCGGATATGGGCCGCGCAGATCCGGCGGCGGATCTCGACGAGGTCGGCGGTCTCGGCGCGCTTGTCGAGGACGAACACCGCGTCGACGTCGGCGAGCGCCCGCACAGCCTGGAGGGTCAGGTGCTCGGGATCGCCCGTGCCGATGCCGATGACCCGGATCTGCCTGTCCTGCATGCCGTCCTCCGCCGGGGCGGGGAGGGCCGGCGCCGGCCTCCCCTACAAGCGCGCGTCGGCTTTGGCGAGGATCGCCCGGGCGATGGTCAGGTCCTGCAGGGCGATGCCGGAGGAATCGAACACGGTGATCTGGTCCCGGTCCGTCCGGCCCCCCTCCCCGCGCCGCAGCACGTCGCCGAGCGCCGTGAGGCCGCCTTGAGCCTGCGCGGAGGCGTGCTGGAACTCGCCGATGGTGCGCGACTGCTCCGGCAGGTCGCAGAACAGGGCCGCCCGCTCCAGCAGGGCGGGGGGCAGCTCCTGCTTGCCCTTCGCGTCCGCCCCCATGGCGGCGACATGCGTGCCGGGGCGGACCCAGCCGGCCTCGAACAGCGGCGCCCGGGCGGGCGTCGCCGTGACGATCACGTCGGCGGCCGCGCAGGCCTCCTGGGCAGAGGCCGCCCGCACGTCGAGCCCGGAGGCCCCCTGCCCCGCCAGGCGCTCACTGAGCCCCGCGACCTTGGCGGCGTCCCGGGCGACCACCAGCACCGTCCGGATCGGGAGGATCCGGGCGAGCGCCGCGCACTCGAACTCGGCCTGGTTGCCGGCCCCGAACACCGCCAGCACCACCGAATCCGGCCGGGCCAGCACGCTCGCCGCCACGGCATCGGCAGCGGCGGTCCGGTAGGCGTTGACGCGGCCCGCCTCGATCACCGTGTCGACCCGGCCGACAGCCTGGTCGAACAGCAGGATCACCGAATTGTGCCGCGGCAGGCCCCGGTCCGGGTTGCCGGGCCAGAACGAGCCGACCTTCAGGCCGGCATAATCGACCGTCGAGCCCGACTTGATCGAGAACCGGTTGGCCGGCTCCGAGCCGTGGCCGAGCACCGCCGGGAACAGGGTGGTACCCGGCGCCACCGCGGCGATCAGCGCCTCGCGGGCGGCGTCGAACGCCATGGCGTGATCGACCAACGAGGCCGATTCCTCCTCCGAGATGAAGCGCATGGGTTCACGGACCTCCAGAATCATGGTTTCGAAAGGTCCGAGACCTTTCGCGGGTGCAGGGCAGAGCCCTGCCCTCGGGCGGAGCCCGATGTCGGGGCGCCGCCCCGACACCCCGCCGAGGGGCCTCGGCCCTTCGGAATCCCCTACAGGGTCATGCCGCGTGCGGTGACCGGCCAGATCGCCTCGACGCGGCCGTTCCGCACGCCGACATACCAGTCGTAGACGTTGACCGTCGGGTCGCAATGGCCGGGGATCAGCTTCAGGCGCTCGTTGAGCGTCAGCACGTTGCCGGGATCGCTGATCACCCCGTGCTCGTCCGAGCACTTGATGTACTCCACGTCGTCCCGGCCGAACACCACCGGCAGGCCGCTGTCGATGCTCTGCGCCTTCAGGCCGGCATCGCAGATGGCGACGTCCGCCTTCGCCTTGCTCATGATCGCCGTGTAGATGAACAGGCTGTTCTCGAACTCCGCGATCGGCTGGCCCTCGGCGTCCTTCACCCGCTGGTAGTCCGCGTCCATGAAGACGTAGGAGCCGCATTGCAGCTCGTTGTAGACGCCGCTGCCGCCCTCCATGGCGAAGCTGCCGGTGCCGGCCCCCGCCACGATGGCGCAGTCGAGGCCCACTCCATTCAGCAGGTCGACGGTGCGCTTCGTCTCATCGATCGCCGTCTGGATCAGGGCCTTGCGCTCGCCGTAGTCGCGCACGTGCTGCGCCTTGCCCTGGTAGGCCTGCAGGCCCGCGAAGCTCAGGCCCGGCGCCGCCGCGATCTTCTGCGCGATCGCCACGGCGGGCTCGCCCGGCGCGACGCCGCAGCGGCCGGCGCCGACGTCGATCTCCACGAGGCATTCGAGGGTGACGCCGTACTTGACCGCCGCCGCCGAGAGGTCGTCGACATTGCCGAGGTCGTCGACGCAGACCAGCACCCGCGCCCGGGTGGCGAGCGCGGCGAGGCGCTCGATCTTCTTCGGCGCGACCACTTGGTTGGAGACCAGCACGTCGCGGATGCCGGCGCTCACCAGCGCCTCGGCCTCGCTGACCTTCTGGCAGCAGACGCCGCAGGCCCCGCCCCGCTCGATCTGCAGGACCGTGATGTCGGACGACTTGTGGGTCTTGGCGTGCGCCCGGTGGCGCAGGCCGTGCGCCTTCATGAAGCGGCCGAGCTTGTCGACGTTGCGCTCGAGGGCGTCGAGGTCGACCAGCAGGCAGGGGGTGTCCACCTCCTCGACCGGCATCCCGACGGTGGCGGGGATGTTGTTGCGCATGGTGTGTCCTCCTGATCGCGTGCGGATCTCGTGGCGGGGCCCGGTTACGGGGCGAGGCCCAGAAGCTCGGCGATGCGCGGCGTCGCCTTGATGCCGGTGCCGGTGAGCACCACCACGGTGGTGTCCTCGGGCCGGATCGCGCCGCGCGCGGTGAGATCGGTGAGCGCCGCCGCCGCCATGGCGCAGGTCGGCTCGACGTAGAGGCCCGAGCGGGCGAGCTCCATCAGGGCCGCCTCGATGGCTTCCTCGGAGACCGCCACGGTGCCGCCGCCGGAGCGGCGGAGCGCCGCCAGCACCGCCCGGCCGCGGACCGGCTGGGCGATCGAGGCGCCCTCGGCCAGCGTCGGGCGCGGGGTGACCGGCACGAAATCCGCCGCGCCGGCCTCGAAGCCCGCGTGCAGGGGCGCGCAGTGGGCCGGCTGGACCGCGTGGAGCCGCGGCAGACGGGCGATCGCGCCCCGGCGCAGCAGCTCCGAGAAGCCGATGTCGCAGCCGAGGATGTTGCTGCCCGCGCCGCAGGGGATGATGACATGGTCGGGCGCGGCGAAACCCAGATCCTCCCACAGCTCGTAGGCCAGCGTCTTGGTGCCCTGGAGGAAGTGGGCCTGCCAGTTGTGGCTGGCGTAGAAGATCGAGTCCGCCTGGGCGACGGCCGCGTCGGCGGTGTCCTGGCGGGTGCCGGGGATCAGCTCGACCTCCGCGCCGACGGCGCGCATCTGCACGGTCTTGGCCGGCGAGGTCGAGGCCGGGACCAGGATCTTGGCCCGCATCCCGGCCGCCGCCGCGTAGGTCGCCACCGCGGCCCCGCCATTGCCGGAGGAATCCTCCAGCACCGCGTCGATCCCCTGCTGGCGCAGGATCGACAGCATCACGGAGGCGCCCCGGTCCTTGAAGCTGCCCGAGGGCGCGAACCATTCGAGCTTGAAATGCGCGTGGCCGCCCCGCCAGGGCCGGCGCACCAGCGGCGTGCAGCCCTCCCCGAGCGTGACCGGGTCGGCCACCGCCACCGGCAAGGCGGCGGCGTAGCGCCAGAGGGAGCGCTGGCCCGTGTCGATCTCGCCGCGCCCGATCCCCGGCAGGTCGGTGATCATCAGCGGACCGCCCGTCTCCGAGCGCCAGCGCGGCGTCTCGATCGGGTAGGTCGCCCCGGTGGCGGGGTCGAGATAGGCGGCGGACGGAGGCATCGCGGCTCGGTTTCCGGGGTGGTTCGGAAAAGAGAATACAAAATAATCTGCGACGACGCGCCCCCCAGTTCGGGGATGGGACAGCGCGCCGTGCTGCGCGTCGGGGCTCCGCCCCGACAACCCGCCGAAGGGCCTCGGGCCCCCTAAAAACCCGGGTCAGGCCGCGAGCGGCAGAACCGTCGGCTCCGGGGCGTGCTCGGCGGCGATCGCCCCGGCGACGAGCTCGGCGGTGGCGCCCGAGAGGGTCCAGCCGAGATGGCCGTGCCCGGTGTTGTAGAACACGCCCGGCCGGCGGCCCCGGCCGACCTTGGGCAGCATGTTCGGCAGCATCGGCCGCAGGCCGCTCCAGGCCACCACCCGGTCGGTGTCGACCAGGGGGAACTGCTCCCGGGTCCAGTCGACCAGGGGCTGGATCCGGTCGTGGCGGATGTCGCGGTTGAAGCCGTTGAACTCCGCCGTGCCGGCGACCCGCAGGCGCTCGTCGCCGAGCCGGCTCGTGACGATCTTGGCCGCCTCGTCGAGGATGCTCACCTCGGGCGCCGCCTTCTGGGCCTCCGGCGTCAGCAGGTTCACGGTGATCGAGTAGCCCTTCACCGGGTAGACGTTGACCCGGTCGCCGAGCATCGCCGCGAAGTGCCGGCTGGCGCAGCCCGCGCAGATCACCACCGCGTCGGCCCGCAGGACCCGCGCGTCGCCGGCCGGCTGGCCCGCGTCACGCCAGCGAACCGCGTAGCCCCCCTCCCCCGGCGCGATCGTCTCGACGCTGGCGTCCTGGACGAAGCGGACGCCCCTGCGCGCGCAGGCGGCCGCGAGGCCGCGGGTGAATTTGTGAATGTCGCCGGTGGCGTCGGAGGGCGTGAAGAAGCCGCCGTGATAGCGCCCGGCCAGCGTCGGCTCGATGGCGCGGATCTCCTCCGGGGTCACGGCGTAGCGCTCGAGGCCCCCCTCCCGCAGCAGGGCGTTGACGGCGGTGGCCTTCTCGAAGCTCGCCCGGTCCCGGTAGAAGTGCAGGATGCCGCGGGTCTTCAGGTCGAAGTCGATCCCCTCGGCCTCGGCCATGGCGAACAGCGCCTCCCGGGCCTTCAGGGCCAGCCGCACCGTCTCCACGGTGTTCTCCCGGTAATGGGCGATCTCGCGGACGAATTCGGCCATCCAGGACAGCTTGTGCCAGGAGAGCTTGGGATTCATCAGCAGCGGCGCGTCGCGCCGCGTCATCCAGCGCAGGCCCTGCATCACCGTGGAGAGCTTGTTCCAGACCTCGGCGTTGCAGGCCGAGAGCTGGCCGCCATTGGCGAAGGAGGTCTCCATGGCGGCGTAGCGCTGCCGGTCGAGGACGGTGACGCGGTAGCCGCGCTGGGCGAGCGCGTAGGCGGTCGTCACGCCGGTGATGCCGGCGCCGATCACGGCGATGTGGGTCATGGGCTTGGACTCCGGGACTGGACGCGTGGAGGCCGCCCGCGAGCGGTCGGCCGGTTGCGCGCCCCATCTGTCCCGGTGCCTGAGAGCTTGATCCGCGACCGGCCCTGGCGAGGCTTTTCGCGGACGTCCCCTTCGGCGGGTGCCCACGGGCTCGCCCGCTGCACCGCTCTCCAGATCGCCCTGACGACACGGTTCCGGTGCCTGAGAGTTTCCGGGGCGGTTGCTCCGTCGGCGCCGGGTCCCCTCTGCTGGGAAGATCCCGGTCTCTCCCGCATCGTCACGATGGGCCGGTCCCGGATACGCCGATCGGCCGCGGGGGAGAAGCCCGCCCGCCCCGCCGGCGGCCGATTCCGCCGACAGCCGGTGCGCGTTGTCACCGCCGGGTCGCCGCCGGGTCACCCCGGAGGCACCGCGGAGTCACCGCGGGAGCGATCCCGGCCGCCGGCGGTTGATCCGGCGGTTGGACGGGGAATTCCGGAGGACGGCCGATGCTGACCAGGACCGCGATCTACGAGGGCACGGTGCGCGACGGCCGGGAGGAGGAGTTCTTCCGCCGGGTCCGGGACGAGCTCGAGCCGTTCTGGCGGCGGTTCCCGGGCGTCACCGCCGTGCGGGTCCAGCGCCTCGTCTCCAAGGACGACGACGCGCGGCCGATCGCCATGATCCTGGAGATGGACTTCCCCGATCAGGCGGCCCTGGACGCCTGCCTCGCCTCGCCGATCCGACCGGAATCGCACGCCGCCACCGAGGCGGTGATGCAGATGTTCGACGGCCGCTTCTACCATCTGGTCAGCGCCGGCCGGACCTTGTCGCTGGCGGATTAGGATCCGGCCGCGGGACGGCAATCACCGCCTATATTCATCGCCGTATTTACCGCAAATAAACCTAGATCGACAGATACGTATCCTCTAAAGGTGGAATTATTCGCCGACACACCAGTCGAACCAACACTCTTAAGGGTCTCGGTGCAGGGTGTGCACGAGCGACACCCTTCTTGTTCCGGCGGACGGCGCGATGGCGAAGTGGATTCCTGGCGCGGCCGTCTTCGGTCTCCTGTGCCTGATGATCATCCCGGCCCCCGGGATCTGGGGCGTCCTGATCGGGGCCGCCTGCGTGCTCGCCATCGTCGGCAGCCTGTGCATGCTCGCCCTCGATCGGGTGGCGAGCGCCATCCTCGTCTGGCGCGCGCGGATGCGGGCGCGACGCCCGAGCCCGAGCCCGAGCCGGAGCCGGAGCCGGAGCCGGGTGGTCCATGCCGGCGCCCGGATGACCCGGAAGGTCTGAGCCTCCGGCGGGGCGCTGGGGACTGGATTCCCCGCGGCATCGGTGCAAGGTCCCGACGCCGCGATCACGGCGCCTGAGACCAACCGGGACGGTCCGATGAAGCTCCTCTACTCCCCCGCCTCCCCCTATGCCCGCAAGGTGCTGGTCCTCGCCCACGAGACGGGACTGATCGACCGGATCGCCGTCACCGTCGCGGGGGCCTCGCCGACGGGCCCCTCCGCGGAGGTCGCCGCCCACAACCCGCTGGGCAAGATCCCCGCCCTTGTGCTGGAGGACGGTACCGCCCTCTACGACAGCCGGGTGATCTGCGAGTACCTCGACGGCCTCTCGTCCGGGCCGCACCTGTTCCCCGAGGGGGCCGCCCGCTGGGACGCGCTGACCCGGCAGGCGCTCGCCGACGGCCTGCTCGATGCGGCGCTGCTCACCCGCTACGAGCGGGTGCTGCGCCCCGAATCCCAGCGCTGGGACGCCTGGGAGGCCGGTCAGGTCGGCAAGATCCGCGCGGCGCTGGACCGCTTCGAGAGCCTGGTCGGCGGGATGCCGGCGCTGGATATCGGCACGGTCGCGCTGGGCTGCGCGCTCGGCTACCTGGATCTGCGCTTCCCCGATCTCGCGTGGCGGGAGGGCCGCCCGGCGGTCGCCGCCTGGTACGCGGAGTTCGAGCGCCGCCCGTCCATGGAAGCCACCGTGCCGAAGGGCTGAGGGCCCCGCCGCGCCGGGCCTCGCTACGGCCGGGCCCGGTCGGCGATCGCGTAGGGATGGGTCGATCCGAGCGGGTCGGCGAGGAAGTCCTGGACCGTCCCGGCGCCCGTGCCGAAGGTGATGAGCAGGAAGCCGCCCGCCAGCGCGAAGTTCTTCAGGAAGTCCCAGAACAGCTCGCGGCCCTTGCCCCCGGCCCAGAAATCCCCCGGCACCCAGAACTGCTTCCACAGCAGCGCCGTCACCCCGCAATAGCCGGCGAGCACGAAGGCGGCGGCCCGGTCGGCGGTCCCGGTCAGGATGCAGAGCGACATCCCGATCTCGACGCAGAGCCCGATCACGATCAGCGCCACCGCGGGCGCGGTGGCGTGCACGGCCTGCCGCGCCTGCCCGACCGCACCCCTGAAGTTCAGGATCTTGTCGAGGGCGCTGAACGGCAGGAACAGCAGCACGAGGAGCAGGCGGACGCCGAACGCGATCGCGACGCTGAGGCTGGCCATGCGCTGAACGGTCTCCCTCAACCCGGCCCGGTGCGCCGATCCGAGGCACCGGTCCAAGGCGCTGATCCAAGGCGCTGATCCAAGCCGCGAGCGGCCCAAAGGTTTCCTTGGCCACGCGCCGGTGCCGCCCGGCCAGGATGGGCGGCACCGCCCGGAATGGCGCGCTTCCTCGATCGAGGGTGGCATGGCGGCAACAATGGTTCAATCCGCTTCGCGCAGATGGTCGAGTTCCGGATCCTTCTGAAAATTACGACCCATCCTTCAATCGATGATAGATATCGGCCTAGACACCGTATCGGCAATTTCGTGATCATTATTCGAAATCATCTCAGATCATTCGCCCAAATCTTGACAGGCACGCTCACTTCACGGCTCGATTTCTCGACGTTTCCCCCGGTCGACGCGCGGCGATGATTGCCGAGGCGCCGGCCCGGGGGAACCACGCGCCGATCAGTGTCCGTGAGAGTGTCGAATCTTGACCATGCGCATCGCGATCATCACGCCGTCGCGGCTCAAGCCCTCGACCCTGGTCGGAAAGGCCGGTCAGTACTTCCTGGAACACGCGATCGAGAGCGCCAACGCCCAGGAGCTCGACCGGCCGGCGACGATCCACTTCTTCGTCGGGACCGATCCGGAGACCGAGATCCCGGCGCGGCTCGCCGCGCACCCGCAGGTCACCTTCGCGCGCGGCGCGCGCAAGGGGCAGATCCCCGCGCTGAACGCGGCCATCGGCGCCGTCGACGACAGCTGGGACCTCGTCGGCTTCCTCGAGGACGACGATCACTGGCTGCCGCCCTATCTGGGCTTCGCGTTGAGGGCTCTCGAGAGCTTCGATTTCGTGTCCTCCACGCAACTGGAGACCGACGAGGCCGGCGAGGTGGTCCGGATCAACGACTTCGCGACGCCGTCGGGCTGGCTGATGCGGCGGGCCACCTTCGCGCAGGTCGGCGCGATCAGCCCGGCCTCGAAGTGGCACTACGACAACGAGTGGCTCGGCCGCCTCGCCGAGACCGGCCTGCGCCGCGCCCACCTCGTCGAGGCGACGGCGCCGGTCACGCTGCAGGACGCGATCCTGGTCCGCCCGTGGCTCGCCAACGTCCTCCAGCTCGGCGGCCCCAGCATATCCCTCGCGCGCCACGGCTTCGTCCTGCCGCTGGTGTGCCGCCTCGTGCATCCGGGCTCCGGGAGCTCGGATGTCGGCCAGGGCGGGACGTCGCGAGCCGAGAGCGAGGCCGAGTACCGGCGGCTGGTCGACCGCTTCGGCCGCATCCCCTGGTGAGATCGCGCCGCGCGGCGGACGCTCGGCGGACCGGCGCCTCTCGCGACCGACGCGGAGGCCGGTTCAGCCGGGGATCACCCCTCGGGACGCTGACGCGGGGCCGGTCACGCAGGCGCCGATCAGCCGCCGCACGAAGCCCGCGCAGGCCTCGAGTTCGTCCCGGGTGACGTACTCGTCCGCCCTGTGGGCGCGCGCGATCGAGCCCGGCCCGATCACCACGGCCGGCACGCCGCCGAGCCGCTCGAACAGCCCGCCCTCCGTGCCGTACGAGACCTTGGCGTGGCCGTTGCGGCCCGCGAGGCGCTTGGCCAGGGTCACGATCTCCGCCTCCGGATCGGTGTCGAGGCCCGGATAGTCGATCAGCGGCTCGACCGCGACGCCGCAGGCCGGATCGCCGGCCCGCATCAGCGGCGCCAGCGTCCCGGTGGCGTAGGCGATCGCGGACGCCGCCAGCGCGGCGGCATCGTCCGCGCCGATCGCCCGGTACTCGAACTCGACGCTGCAGGTGTCGGGCACGATGTTGAGCGCCGATCCGCCCCGGACCACGCTCGACAGGCCGGTGGTGTGGGGCACGTCGTAGAGCGGGTCGCGGGCCCCGTCCCGGGCGATGGCCTCCGCGGACAGGCGGACATGCTCGATGAAGCGGGCGGCGTACTCGACCGCGTTGACCCCCTGGGGCGCCAGGGCCGAGTGGCTGGCCTTGCCGCGGAAGGTGAGGCGGGCGGCCGCCTTGCCCTTGTGGCCGACCACCACGTCCATCCCGGTCGGCTCGCCCACGAAGCAGCCGAGCGGCCGCGGCACGCGCTCGAGCATCCGGGCGATCAGCGGGCGCACGCCGAGGCACCCGATCTCCTCGTCGTACGAGATCGCGAGGTGGATCGGGGTGGCGAGCTCCGCCGCCACCATCTCGGGCAGGAGCGCGAGGCAGACCGCGAGGAACCCCTTCATGTCGGAGGTGCCGCGCCCGTAGAGCCGCCCGCCCTCCTCCCGCAGGACGAACGGGTCCGACGACCAGGGCTGGCCGTCGGTCGGCACCACGTCGCTGTGGCCGGAGAGCACGTAGCCGGGGCGGGTCTCGAACGGTCCGACGCTGACCAGCAGCGCCGCCTTCCGGCCCGACGGATCCGGCACTCGCTCGACCGCGGCGCCGTGGCCGCGGCAATAGGCCTCCGCCCAGTCGATCAGCGGCAGGTTCGAGCGGGCGCTCACCGTATCGAAGGCGACGAGCGCGGCGAGCAGTGCCGCCGGATCGGGCGTGCCGGGGCGCGGCGTGGCGGTCTGTGCGGGCTCTGTCATGGATCCCATGGCGTGGCGAGGTCGTGACCGGATCTTGGCCGGATCTTGGCCGGGTCGCGGCCGGCGTGCCGACCCGCGCGAATCGGTCTCGAGGGCGCGCGGAGTCCTAGAGGGTTTTCGGCGCTTCCGGGATCCCGGGCAATGCCCGGCCGGCGGCGCCCCGGAACCGGGGCGGCGCTCGGGCGTAGCCGCCGGTGAAGCCCGTCAGGTCGCCCGTCCCGGAGCCCCGACCATGCGTCCCGGTCCCGCCCCGATCCTCGCCGCCCTCCTGCCGACGCTCCTGCTGCCGACGCTCCTGCTGCTGGCCGCCCCGGCCGAGGCCCGCCGGCAGGCCGCTCCCCCGGCCGGGCGACCGCATCACCGCGCGGCCTCCGACACGGACCTGACCCTCGCCCGCATGGCGGCGCGCGACCGGCCCCTCTGGCGGGTCTGGCAGCGGCCCCGGCCCCTCGCCCGGATGCTCCCCCCGTCGGCGCGCGAGCGGGTCGCGGCGCCGCCGCTCACGGGCTGGGGCTACGGCGGCACCGTCCCGGATGCCGCGCCCGGTTTCTGAACCGCCTCGACCCGAACCCGGCCGGCTGCCATGGTGCGGGCGAAAGCAGCGGCCCGAGACGGACACGATGGTGCTGGAGTTCCGCCTGGACGACCCGACCCCCGCGGATCCGCGCCGCCGCTGGGACACCCTGGCGCAGGAGGCGCGGGACGCCTGCTACGACAACACCCGCGCGGTGGCCGACAGCGCCGCCCAGGTCGCCGCCCGGGACGCGGCCTCGGCCGCCTACCGGGCCGCGCATCCGGCCGGCCTCGACGTGCCCTACGGCCCCGGCGCCCGCAACGCCCTCGACCTCTACCCGGCGCGGGACGCGGCGGCGCCCTGCCTGGTCTTCGTCCACGGCGGCTACTGGCAGCGGGGCGCCCGGGAGCTGTTCGCCTGCTTCGCGCAGGGCCCGAACGCCGCCGGCTGGTCGGTGGCGATGGTGGGCTACACCCTGGCGCCGGAGGCGAGCCTCGCCCGGATCGTGGCGGAGATCGGCGCGGCCCTCGACTGGCTGGCCGCCCACGGGGCCGCGCGCGGGATCCGCGGTCCCCTGGTGCTGTCGGGCTGGTCGGCGGGCGGGCTGCTCACCGCGATGCAGCTCGGCCATCCGGCGGTGGCGGCGGGCCTGGCGATCTCCGGCGTCTACGACCTCGCGCCGATCCGACAGACCGCCCTGGACGCCAAGCTGGGCCTCACCGACGGCGAGGTCGAGACCTTGTCGCCCCTGCGCCTCCCGGCGGTGGCGAAGCCGCTCTGCATCGCCTACGGCTCCCGCGAATTGCCGGCGCTGATCCACGACGCCCGCAACCTGCACGCCCTGCGGGCGGCGGCCCATGCCCCGGGATCCCTGCTCCCGGTCCCGGGGGCCGATCACTTCTCGGTGCTCGACGCCCTGCGCCGGCCCGGCGGGATCCTGGTCCGGGCGGCCCACGCCCTGCTCGAGGGCTGAGGCCCCGGCCGGGCTCCCGCACCGGACCCGCGACGACGCGGGGGACGACCGCGTGCAGATTTGCAACTCCCGATAGAAATTCCGCATCGACGAGGCCGGTTTCCGTCTTGCTGAGGCTTGCCGCCCGTGCTGAGACGGGCTCGCGGGCACGATCTCCCCCTACCGGGAGCCGGCCGATCCCAGGGAGATCGGATGCAAGCGGTCGCGCGATCGGAACCCCCTGCGGCGGCGCCCTGCGCCGGCCCCGCGGCGCGCGCCAGCCACCGCGGCGGACGGCGCGGCGGATGGCGCGCGCCGCGGCTGCGCGTCGTGCTGGCCCTGGGTTTCGGCACGCTCGGCTTCCTGACGACCCTGGCGCTCGCCGCCCTGGCGAGCCGGGAGGCGACCCGCCGGCTCGAGGCGGAGGTCGGCGGGCAGCTCGTCGAGATCGCCGGGCAGATGGCCCGGGGCCTCGATATCGGGATGTTCGAGCGCTGGCGCGACATCCAGATCGCCGCCGCCTCGGACAGTCTGCGCGATCCCGGAGCCGGAACGGCCGCCAAGCGCGCCGTGATGGAGCGGCTCCAGGCGACCTACCCGGCCTACTCGATCATCGGGCTGATCGACTCCGACGGGCGCGTCTCCGTCACCAGCACCGGCGCCCTGGAGGGCGCGGACGTCTCCGGTCGCGACTACTTCCGCGGCGGCCGCGCGGGCCCCTACGTGGGCGACGTGCACCCGGCCAAGCTCCTCGAGGCGCTGATGCCCCCGGACGAGGCCGCCGCGCGCGCGGCGGCGCGCGAGCCCCTGCGGCTCCTCGACGTCGCGGCCCCGGTCCGGGCGCCGGACGGCCGCGTCCTCGGGGTGCTGGCCGCGCATCTCGACTGGGCCTGGGCGCGCGACATGGCCCGCGTCCTCGAAGGCGCCCTCCGGGGCCACCGCCAGGGTGCCGAGATCCTGATCCTGTCCCGCGACGGCACCGTGCTCCTCGGTCCGCCCGCCCTGCAGGGCGCCCCCCTGCCCCGGTCGGTCCTGGCGGGCGGACGGCCCCTCGATCCGGAGGGCACGAGCCGGGTCGGCCCCTGGCCGGACGGCACCGCGTATCTCAGCGCCCGCGCGTCCACGGCCGGCCACCGCGACTATCCGGGCCTCGGCTGGCAGGTGGTGGTCCGGCAGGTGGCCGACCGGGCCCTGACCTCGGTGGCGGCCCTGCGCGGGAGCATCCTGGCGGCGGGCAGCGCGGTGGCCCTCGCGGCGGCGCTGCTCGCGTGGCTGCTGGCCGGCCTGATCGCCCGCCCCCTGCTGGATCTGGCGGCCGCTGCCGAGACCCTGGGCCGCGACCAGCCCCTGCCGCCGCTGCCCCGCTCCTTCGTGCGCGAGGGCGCGACGATCGCCGCCGCCCTGGCGGCGGCGGCGGACGAACGGGCCCGGCGCGCGGAGACCCACCGGCTGCTGATCGACGAACTCAATCACCGGGTGAAGAATACCCTCGCCACCGTGCAGGCGATGGCGGCGCAGAGCCTGAAGAATCTCGGCGCCGGCGCGGCGGCAGGGCGCGACGCCTTCGAGGCGCGGCTCCTCGCCCTGTCGCGCGCCCACGATATCCTGACCCGCGAGAGCTGGGCGAGCGCGGATCTGCGCGGCATCGCCGCCCAGGCGGTGCGGCCCTTCCTGGGTCCGGAACCCGCGGGCGGCGATCCGTCGAACCGGGATTCTTCCGGTCGGGAGACTTCGGACCGGGAGACTTCGGACCGGGAGACTTCGGACCGGGACGCTCTGGGCGCGAACACCCCGCGCATCACCCTGGACGGCCCCGACCTGCGGCTGCCGCCCGAGGGAGCGCTCGCGCTCACGATGATCCTGCACGAATTGTGCACCAACGCGGTCAAGCACGGCGCCCTGTCGGTTCCGGCCGGGCGAGCCGCGCTGGCCTGGACGGTGGAGGCCGGTCCGGACACCGAGACCCTGCGGCTGACCTGGCGCGAGCGCGGCGGCCCGCCGGTCGTCTCCCCCTCGCGGAAGGGGTTCGGCACCCGCCTGCTCGAGCGGGGCTTCGCCGGGGGCAGGACCGCCAGCCTCACCTACGAGGCCGGCGGCCTCGTCTACGTGGCGGCCAATCCTCTGCCCGCCGCCGGCCGCGCGCCCGCACGGTCCGCGCCGCGTCCGAACGCCGGGCGGGCCTGATCCCGCCCCGACCCGGGCGACCGTCGTCCCCGCCTCGACCCGACATCGCGCGCCCCTCTGCGGCGGGGCGGCCGCGCAGCCCTGCGCGCCGGCGAGGCCGGATTCCCCTTTAATCCCGGCCATGATTTCACGGCGCAACGAAGACGTGTGCGGGCGCACACGATAGTACATATGCCGAGGATTAAAGTGTTAATCGATATAATGTGCCGATGCGCACACGCTATTCCGGAAATTTAGACTAGGTTCGACTTAGCGGCAGGGATGCAGTGTCCCGCGCCACAGGTTGAACAGCGAGGAAACGCCATGACCCAGTCCCGACATCTCCCGGCTCGCGGCCGCACGGCCGGTTCCGCCTTCGGCCTCGCCCTGGGCCTCCTGACCGGAATCCTCGGCGCGCCCCTGGCGGCGCAGGCGGGCGAAGGCGGCGGTGGGAGCCGCCAGGCCGCCGGCGGCGGCCACATGAGCTCCTACATCAGCGACCCCCACCACGACCCGCGCTCGCTGCACTCGCAGCGTTCCGGGTCCGGGCAGCTCCTCGGGGCGCCGATGGTTCACGACAGGGCCGGGGCCAGCGTGGCGCGTGGCCAGGTCGTCGACCCGCACTGGGCCTCCGGAACCGCGGAGCGCCGCCGGGTCCGTCGCTGAGACTTCGCACGCCGAGACTTCGGACGCGACACCCCGACACCGAGACTCACCGCCCGGCCCCTCCGGCCGGGCGGTCCCGACCCGACCGAACACCGCTCCGCGCTCCCGCGCAGCGCCGCCGTCCGGCAGGCGCGCTCCGGCGCATCGCCCTTCCCCGTTCCGCCTTCCGGCTCTCCCAGCTTCAGGGACCCTTCATGAACAACATCATCCAGGGCATCGCCAGCTTCCAGGGCAGCGTCTTTCCCGGCCAGCGGCAGATGTACCAGCAGCTGGTGCGCGACGGGCAGCACCCGAGCGCGCTGATCATCGCCTGCGCGGATTCCCGGGTCTCGCCCGAGCACATCACCCAGGCGGGGCCCGGGGACCTGTTCGTCTGCCGCAACGCCGGCAACATCGTGCCCCCGGCCTCCGACGTGGTCGGCGGCGTCTCCTCGGCGATCGAGTACGCCGTGGTGGCCCTCGGCGTGCGCGACATCGTGGTCTGCGGCCACTCGGATTGCGGCGCCATGAAGGGGCTGATGAACCGGGACCTGCTCAAGCGGATGCCCAGCGTCGCCGCCTGGCTGCGCCACGCCGAGGCCGCCGAGCGGATCGTCTGCGAGGCCTATCCCGAGGGGATGGACGCGCAGGCCCGCCACCACGCCCTGGCCCTGGAGAACGTGGTGGTCCAGCTCGCCAACCTGCGCACCCATCCGAGCGTCGCCGCCGCCCTGGCCAAGGGTTCCCTGCGGCTGCACGGCTGGTTCTTCGAGATCGAGACCGGGGCCCTCCTGGCCTATGACGGCGCGAGCGGGCGCTTCCGGCCGATCGCCGGGGCCGACATGCCCGTGGCGCAGGATTCCTCCGCCAGCAGCCGCCTGCAGGCGGCCTGATCATGCGCCCCCCCGGCCGCCTGACCACGACCCTGCAGAGCGCCCTCGCCCCGGGCGGCGCCGTCCGGGCGAGCCTCGCCCGGGACCTGCCCGCCTCCGTGGTGGTCTTCCTGGTGGCGCTGCCCCTGTGCATGGGCATCGCCATCGCGTCCGGCGTGCCGCCGGAGCGCGGCCTCATCACCGGCATCGTCGGCGGCATCGTGGTCGGCCTCCTCGCCGGCTCGCCGCTCCAGGTCAGCGGGCCAGCCGCCGGGCTCGCCGTGATCGTCTACGGGTTCGTGCAGGCGCACGGTCTCGACGCCCTGGGCCCCGTCCTGGTGGTGGCGGGCCTCATCCAGCTCGCCGCCGGCGCCCTGCGGGTCGGCGGCTGGTTCCGGGCGATCTCGCCGGCCGTGGTGCACGGCATGCTGGCCGGCATCGGGATCCTGATCGTGCTGGCCCAGATCCACGTCCTGACCGACGCCCTCCCCCGGGCGAGCGGCCTCGACAATCTCGTGGCGATCCCGGCCGCGTTCTTCAACTTCGTCACCGGCACGGGCGACCGCACCGGGGCCGTGATCGTCGGCGGGATCACCATCGCGGCGATGATCGCCTGGGAGCGGCTGCGCCCGGCGCGGCTCCGGCTCCTGCCCGGGGCGCTCGTCGGCGTGCTGGCGGGCAGCCTCGTGGCGGGGCTCGGGGATTTCGCCGTCAAGCGCGTGGCGGTGCCGGAGGCGCTGTTCTCCGGCCTCGCCCTGCCGGCCGCCGAGTCCTGGGCGCGCCTCGCCGAGGCCGAGATCCTGATCATGGCCCTGGTGATCGCGGTGATCGCCAGCGCCGAGAGCCTGCTCTCGGCGGCCGCCGTCGACCGGATGCACGACGGCCCCCGCACCCAGTTCAACCGGGAACTCGGCTCGCAGGGCATCGGCAACCTGATCTGCGGGCTCGTCGGCGCGCTGCCGATGACCGGGGTGATCGTGCGCTCCTCGGCCAACGTCCAGGCGGGCGCCGTGAGCCGCGCCGCCACGGTGATGCACGGGACCTGGATCCTGGCCTTCCTGCTCGCGCTGCCCTGGCTGCTGGCCCTGGTGCCGACCGCGAGCCTCGCCGGCATCCTGGTGGTCACCGGCTGGCGTCTGGCGAGCCCGGCCCACGCCCTGCACCTGCAGGCCCGCTACGGCTGGCTGACCGCGGCGATCTGGCTCGCCACGATGGCCACCGTGGTGGCGGTGGACCTGCTCACCGGGGTGCTGACCGGCCTCGCCCTGAGCCTGCTCCAGGCCCTGCCGAGCCTGCGCAAGGGACGGCTCCGGATCGAGCACGCGGCGGCCCCCGAAGTGCCGGGCGTGCCGGAGCTGCGCCTGTCGGGGGCGGCCACCTTCCTGCAGCTGCCGAGCCTCACGGCGGCCCTGGAGCGCACCCCGGCGGGCGGCGAGGTCCGCCTCGCCACCGACAACCTCGCGGCCATCGACCACACCTGCCTGGAGATGATCGGCGACTGGGCGAGCCGGCGCAGCGCCGGCGGCAGCCGGATCGCGGTGGTCGGCGGCTCGGGCGTCCCGCACGACCGGCTCGCCGCCGCGGTGGCGGCCCCGGCCCACTGAAGGGCCCCGCGCCCTCTGCCGGCGGCCGGCCCGGTCCGGCGGCGGGCGCCCGCAGCGCGGGCCGGGCGCCGAAGCCGCGGCCCGAGAAACAACGGCGCGGAGCCGTTCCCGTCGCTGGGGCGATCGGGAGCGGCTCCGCGCCGCGTCCGGCCACCGGCCCCGCTCTCCGGGCGGCGGCAGCCCGCCGCGCGGGCCGTCAAGGCTGTCCGGGTCCGGGGACCCGGCGATCTTCAAAACCGGTTAATCCTGAATCTTCGCGCCCCTTTAACGAGCGGAAGGCCAGACTCAGCCCCACGGCAGGCCCGCGCCGCGGGACCGGCCGGCGGAATGGTTCTCGTCAGGAGCTTCGTCGATGATCAGGTTCCTCGCGGCCCCGGCCGCCTGCCTGGTCCTGTGCGGCGCCGCGGCAGCGCAGGACATGCCCGGCCTCGCGACCCTGAGCCCGCCCGACCCGGTGCAGCCGGTGGCCGCGAGCCCCGCGCTCCCGGCGCCGGACAGGGCGGTCGCGCCGGGGTCGCGACCGGAGGCCGGCCCCGATCAGGCCGCGCTCCGGCCCGAGCCCGGCCGGGCGCCCCTCGGCAGCCTCACCCTCCGCGGCACCGCGGCCGACCCCGCGCAGACGACCGCCAGCCTGAGGGCCCCGGCGACCGGCTCCGGCGCGTCCAAGCCCTGGTGCGCGCAGGAGCGCCGGGTCGGCACCGGTCAGGGCTTCTGCCTGGTCAACTGAAGCGGCCCGACCGGCGCTGCCGGCGCCCGGCGGCCGGGCCAGGAGGCCGCGTAGACCGTGACCTCGTCGAAGGTCCCAACCCTCCGGCGCGTGGTCGCGGGAGGCGACGAGGAGCACCGGCACGGCCGCGCCGACCGCCGCGACGGCGAGCAGCCGCGTGATCAGATCCGCGTGGGCGCGGGCGGCCTGGGTCAGCGCGCGGCCGAGCGGATCGCCGGGCCCGACGCGCGCCCAAGTGGGGAGACGGTGGCGGGGTCCGGCGTCACGTCTTCGTGACTGGCACCCCTCGGGCTGGGTCCGGCTCCGAAGATGCCAGGGCGTAGGTGGCCTCGGCGACCCGGTTCAGGGGGCCGCCCGGCCCCGACCGCTTCCACAGGCGCGTGTTGAGGGCCGCCACCGGATCCCGGCCGGGCAGGGTGAAGCCCTGCCGGGCGAGCACCTCCAGGATCTCGGCCGCGTGCAGCGGCCGGCCCGCCCGCGCGATCGCCGCGCAGGCCGCCTGCACCACGGCCCGGCCGTAGCGGCGGGCGCCGGCGGCGTCCTCCGTGAAGGCGATCACCGGCGGGATCGGCCCGGCGGCGCCGGCGGGATCGGGCGCCCCCGCGGACCGCGCCGCCGGATCGACCCGCACGCCCCGCCGTCCGCGGGCCGCGGGCTCCCCGTCGGCAGGCGCCCCGGGCCGGCCCTCCGGCACGTCCCGACCCCGCGGCGGCCCGTCGGCCGGGTCTCGGCGCAGCCCCGCCGGCGGATCGGGCTTCAGGGTCGGGTCCGGCCGCGCGTCCGCTCCGCCGGCCGCCAGTCGGCGACCGAGCTCCTGGTAGAGGACGAGATCGGCGATCTCCCGATCGAGCGCCTCGCGCTGGCGGCGCAGCGCGGCGAGCCGCGCCGCGATCTCGGAGTCCGACAGGCCCACGTCATGTTCCTTCCAAGCGGACGGAACATATACTCATTCCGATCGGCAGAGGGAATACGACCGACTCTCCATCCTGGCCCGTTTCATTCCGTGAGGGAATGAACCTCGCGCTCTGATCTATTCCTTCGCGCGCTTCCGTATTCCCTTGCTCGCCGGGCGGGGCGGCACGAGCAGCGTGCTGGGATCGGCCGGGTGCAGGGTCAGGCCGCCGTCGTCGAGCACCAGCGGCAGCCGCGGAAACACCTCGCGCAGGTGCGCGAGATCGGCCTTGAACGCCTGGCGGAAGCTGCGGATCGAGGCGTTCTCGGCCCCGAACTGCGCGTGGAGGTTCGCCCAGGTCAGGCGGAGCGGCCGCTGCAGGGACCGCAGGCGGTAGCCGGTCCAGAACAGCAGGTCGAGCTTGCGCGCCGAGCCCGAGAAGGCCCGGGCCGCCCGCACGTCCACCGGCAGGGCGTGCCGGATCAGGGTCTCGTAGAATTCGGGATCGAAGCGCACCGTGCGGCCGGCCTCGTCGTCCCCCTCCCCGGCGCGGGGGCGCCACAGCTCCAGGCTGCGGAACGGCGGGACGTTGAGGGTGGTGGCGCTGTCGCGCCCGTCCCAGAGGCCGATCTGCATGGAGCAGGCGGCCAGCCGGTTCAGCTGTTCCTTGAACTGGCGGATGGTGCCGCGCTCGCCCCCCGTGACCGCGAAGCCCATCTCGCGCATGAAGCCAGACAGGGTCTCGGCCACCTTCACGGTGGGGCTGCGCTGGCGCACGGCCTCGGTGCAGAGGTGGAGCAGGACCAGCCGGGCCTTCGGGCCGTAGGGCAGCCCCTGGGGCTCGAAGGCGCCGGTCTCCGGGTCCTTGATCCGGCCGGCGATCAGGTTGAGCGAGTTGCGGCCGTAGCTGCGGGAGAATTCCCGCACCGGCCCGGGATCGCGGTAGGGCAGGCCGCACAGAGCCAGGACCGAGTGGATGTGCTGGAGGCTCGACGGGAGGGCCGGCTCGTTCTCGATCACGAGGCGCACCGCGTCGCGGCGGCGCTGGTCGCGCGACAGCCCGGCCCGGCGGCTCTCCTCCTCCCCCAGGAGGGCGGCCCGGGCATCGCGCTCGCGCTGACGGTGCAGCACGTGCTCGACGATCTGCGCGAACAGGAAGCCGCCGCGCGCCGCCTCGATCTCGGCCCGCAGGTCCGGGTCATGGATCCCGGCGATCTTCTCCTCGATGCTCATCGCCCCTCGGCCCGCGCTGCACGGGCCGTCCATCCGGCGGGCGGACGGACGGCCCGATCCTGCCATGCCACGATTCGCCCGCCGCGGCCCCCGTCCGGTCGGCCTTGTCCCGGCAATCCACGCTTCCCCGGTGCGGGATCACGCCCGCGAGCGGGCCGACGCCGGTCGCTTCACGGCCGGCGCCCGCCCCGGCGCGCAGAGTTCGATACGGGTCTTGTCGCCCGCCGATCCGACGCCGAGCCGACGCCGCGTCCGGCGCAGAGTCCGATACGCGCGGGTGCCCGGTGACCGTCCCCGTTATCCACCGATCCGGGGGCGAATCCGCGCCGAATCGGATACGCGGCCGCGCAGATTCCGATACGGCGGGGCGCGGCCCGGGCGCAGAATCGGATACGCCGCCGCGCAGAGTTCAATGCATCCCCGCGCAGAGTCGGATGCGCGAACGCGCGCCAAACCACTGGCACACATGCGGAATTCGCCACCCCATATAACCTGCTGAACTGACTCTCTGAAAGATTCATCCAGATAATCTTCCTACTGCGGACCAGCCCGTTCGTTCTGACGAACGACCGTGTCGCGCCGCACATGCACAGGGTTCAAAGGGAATATGAGCAGGTTTTCCACATTCCCACGGGGAACGACCGTCGCGGCTTGACGGAACGGCGAAGGAGTTCCGTGCCGTGCCGCCGCGCCCCGCCGACGACCGGGTGGCCTCCGGCATCGCACCGGGGTTCGGCCAGGGTCACGGTGTGATGGCGGCTTGACGCGGACGATGCGGCCCGGTTTCTCGGCTCCTTCCGAGAGGGCCCTCAGAGAAGAGCGCGCCGATGCCCCCCTTGCCCGAATTCGCCCGGCCCAGCCTCGCCCTGCCCTGGGCCCCTTCGCCGATCGCAGCCCGATGACGGATCGCCGCGACGACGGCCGCCCGCCCGGCGGACGCCCCAGCCGGCCACGCCCGCCCTGGCCCCGGCGCCCGGCCCCCCGGCCCGGAAGCCGCCCAGCCGCGGCGGCCCGCCCGCGGGAGGAGGGCGGCGACGGGCCGACCGTGCTCTACGGCTGGCATCCCGTGGTGCAGGCCCTGGGCAACGCCCAGCGCGGCCTGCACCGGCTGCTCGCCACCGAGAACGCGGCCGCGCGCCTGGAGGCCGAGTTCGGCGGCGCCGTGCGGATCACCCCGGAACTGGTCCGGCCGAGCGACATCGGCCGCCTGCTCGGCCCGGACGCCGTCCACCAGGGGCTGTACCTGGAGGCCGAGCCCCTACCCGCCCCCGGCCTCGACGATCTGCCCGCCGACGCGCTGCTGCTGGCGCTCGACCAGATCACCGACCCGCACAATGTCGGGGCGATCGTGCGCACCGCCGCGGCCTTCGGCGTGGCCGGGATCGTCACCACGGCGCGCCACGCGCCGGGCGCCACCGGGGTCCTGGCGAAATCCGCTTCCGGCGGCCTGGAACACGTGCCCTTCGTGACTGTCCGGAACCTCGCCGAGGCCCTGATCGAACTGGGCGAACGCGGCTTCACCCGGGTCGGCCTCGATTCGGACGCGCCCGAGAGCCTCGACGCGCTGACGGTCGCGCGGCCCCTGGTGATCGTGCTGGGCGCCGAGGGCAAGGGCCTGCGCGAGCGGACCCGGGGCTGCTGCGACGTCCTGGCCCGGATCCCCTTCTCGGGCGCGATCCGCAGCCTCAACGTCTCGAACGCCGCCGCCATCACCCTCTACGCCCTCGGCCGGAAGAGGGACTGACGGGACCGTGACGCGGCCGGACCAGTCCCCGAGCGGGGCCGCCGCGATACGTTCGGAAACACGGAACCGGGCCCGGAAGCCCCTGTTCCGCCTAGGCAATCTTCGCAACTTCCCGTAGAATACGCGGCGAGGGGGGCGTCGGCTCGAGGGCTGCGCCGGATGTTGGACGATGCGTTTACCTACGGCGGTTGGGCCCTCGGCCTGGTCGCCGTCGGTGTGTGGATTTGGCTCGCGCGGCGCGCCTTCCCGAGCTTCGAATCCTTCGTGACGGGCTTCGACGACGAGCTCCGGCTCGGCGCCAGCCCGGAGGAGCGCGCGCGCAGCGCGCGCTGGCACCAGGTCCGTCAGGCCGCCATGGCCCTGACGGCCGTCGCGGCCCTGTGCCTGTCGATCGGCTTCGCGATTCCCGACTGAACCGGAAACCCCGGGGGCGGCCCCGGCCGACCGGGATCCGGCCCGGGTCCCGCTCCGAAGCGCACGGGCGCGCACCGTCCCTGTTCCGAGACCCCGGCGTGATGTACCGGATCCGCGGAACCGCCCCGGTACGGTCCGGGACGCGGAGGGAGCAGCCGACCGTGCCGCCAGCCGCCGAACGCCCGGTCGCCCCGTCATCCGGGGCCGCGCGGCCGCACGCCTCCGACATCGCGGCGCGCCTGGAGCGGCTGCCCATGTCGGGCTACCAGCGCCGGATCTTCGCGGTCATCGCCTCGGCGTGGCTCGTCGACCAGATCGACGTGGCGCTCCTGACCTTCCTGCTCGGCGCGATCGTGGCGGCCTTCGGCCTGACGCCCACCGAGGCCGGCCAGCTCGCCGCCATGACCTTCGCGGGCCAGCTCGTGGGCAACGTCCTCGCGGGCACCGCCTCCGACCGGTTCGGCCGCAAGGCGGTGTTCCAGGTGACCATGGTGGTCTGGGGGCTGGCGAGCCTCGCGGCGGCGGCCGCCTGGAGCCTGCCCGTGCTGATGGCCTGCCGGTTCCTGATCGGGGTCGGCGTCGGCGGCGAGGCGCCGGTGGCGCAGGCGATGGTCTCGGAGATCGTACCGGCCCGGGTGCGCGGCAAGTACATCGCGATCCTGGAGGGGTTCTGGGCGGTCGGCTACGTCCTCTCGGGGGCGATCAGCTTCTTCGTCCTGCCCCATCTCGGTTGGCGCTGGGCCTTCGTGGTGGTCGGCCTGCTGTCGCTCGTGGTGCTGGCGGTGCGCCGCACGATGCCGGAATCGCCCCGCTGGCTCGCCGAGGCGGGCCGCGAAGCGGAGGCGGAATCCGCGATGGCCGCGATGGAGCGGGCCGTCGAGCGCGCCACCGGCTGCCCCCTCCCCCCGGTCGCGCCGGCCCTGGCCGCGGCGACGGCGGCCGTGCCCGGCCCGCGGCAAGATCCGCATCAGGGTCCGCATCAGGGTCCGCACCGCGGCGCCGTCGCGACTCTGTTCGCGCCCGAATACCGCCTGCGCACCGTGATGGCGTTCGGGCTGTGGTTCTTCGCGCTGATCGGCTTCTTCGGCCTCAATTCCTGGATCGCCGTGCTGCTCAAGGAGCGCGGCTTCTCGATCGTCGGCTCGGTGGGCTTCGTCACCCTGATCACCCTCGGCGGCATCCCGGGCTTCGCCGCGGCGGCCGTGCTGCTCGAGCGGGTCGGCCGCAAGCCCACCACCGCCCTGTTCCTGATCTGCGCGGCGGCGGCGGCCTACCTGTACGGCAATGCCGGCGCCGGGACGGTGCTGACCGTCTCGGGCGTCGCCGTGACCTGGCTGTTCGTCGCCGGCTTCATCATGCAGTTCTTCATGTTCGGCATGTGGAGCTGCCTCTACGCCTACACGCCGGAACTCTACCCGACCCGGGCCCGGGCCACGGGCGCCGGCTTCGCCTCGGCCTTCGGGCGGATCGGCGCCATCCTGGGGCCGATGATCGTGCCGGTGCTGGTGCGCGACCACGGCCCGGCCACCGCGTTCCAGGTCGGCGCCGGCGGCTTCCTGATCGCCGCCCTGCTGGTCCTGACCCTCGGCGTCGAGACCCGCGGCAAGGTGCTGGAGGCCGTCTCGCGCTGAGACGAGGACCGACCGGACACACAGCTCGATCCGCACAGGAGACTCGCGAACAATGCCCGTCGTGGACATGCGCAGCCGGCCGACCTTCCTGCACAGATTCTTCGGCGCCGAGCCGGACACGCCCGAGTTCGGCGTGGCCCGCTGGCTCAATGCCCGGGTCGGCAGCCGGGAGGTGGAGCACTTCACCCGCGGCGCGACGATCGAGGGCTTCCGTGCCGAGATGGACGGGGCCGGCATCGACGTCGCCGTCATGGTCGCCCGCTCGGTCCCGGGGGTGCGGGTCTCGAACGACGCCCTGGCGGAGGCCGCCCGGCACGACCCGAGGCGGCTGATCGGCATCGCCTCGGTGGATCCGGTGAAGCTCGGCCGCAAGGCCGCCCTCGCGGAGGCGCGGCGCGCCGTGACCGAGCTCGGCTTCAAGGGCATCAACCTCGATGCCGGCTTCTACCGCGAGGCCATGCGGGCCGACGACGAGCGCCTGATGCCGCTCTACGAGCTGTGCCAGGAGCTCGAGGTCCCGGCCTTCGTGATGTCGGGGCCGACGACGCCGGACCTGCGCCTCAACGACCCGCTCGCCGTCGACCGGGTCGCCAGGACCTTCCCGGCGCTGCCGATCGTGTGCTGCCACGGGTTCTACCCGCACGTCGCCGACATGGTGACGGTGGCGTTCCGCAACGCGAACGTCTTCGTCTCGCCCGACATGTACACGTTCGCGCCGGGCGGCGGCCTCTACGTCGAGGCGGCGAACGGGTTCATGAAGGACCAGTTCCTGTTCGGCTCCTCGTTCCCGTTCCGCCCGATGGGCCAGGGCGTCGCGGATTTCCGCGGCCTCGGCCTGTCCGAGGAGGCCCTGGAGGCCGCCCTCTGGCGCAACGCCGACCGGCTCCTCGGGCTCGGCCTCGCCGCGTAGGGAAAGCCCGGTTCGGGAGGTCCGGGACCTTTCGCGGGCGCGGCCCGCATGTCGGGGCACTGCCCCGACACCCCGCCGAAGGGCCGAGCCCTTCGGGATCCCGCGTCAGGCTGCGCGAACCCGGGTGAGGAAGGTCTCGACCGCGCCGCGCAGATCGCCCGCCTGCCGGGACAGGTCGGCCGCCGCGTGCAGCACCTGGGCCGAGCCCTGGCTCGCGGTGCCGGCCGCCGCGCCGACGCCCGCCATGTGCTTCGAGACCCCGCTTGTGTCCTGCGAGGTCTGCGCGGTAGTCCGGGCGATCTCCGCGGTGGCCGCGCCCTGCTGCTCGACCATGGCGGCGATCTCGGCGCCGATCCGGGCGAGGTCGCGGATCACCGCGGTGATGCCGCCGATCGACCGGACCGAGGCCTCGGTCGATCCGGTGATCTCCGAGACCTTGCCGGCGATCTCCTCGGTGGCCCGGGCGGTCTGCTCCGCGAGGTGCTTGACCTCGGCGGCGACCACCGCGAAGCCGCGGCCGGCCTCCCCGGCGCGCGCCGCCTCGATGGTGGCGTTGAGCGCCAGCAGGTTGGTCTGGCCGGCGATCTGCGAGATGATCGCGACGATCTCCCCGATGCTGCCGGCCGCCTGGGCGAGGCGGTGGACTTCCCCGGCCATGCCGTCCGCGCTCCGCGTGGCGGCCGCCGCGAGGTCCGCCGAGGACCCGACCTGCACGCCGATCTCCCGGACCGAGGCGGTGAGCTCCTCGGTGGCCGCCGCCACCGTGTCGGCCGAGCGGGCAGCCGAATCGGCCGACACCGCCACCGCCCGGCTGAGATCGGTCGTGTCCTGGGCGGCGCGGGCCATCCCGTGCGCGGAGGCCTCCAGCTGGGCCGCCGCCGCCGAGACGGCCGCGACGATCCCGCCGACCTGGCGCTCGAAGCTGTCGGCGAGGCCGAGGGCGGCCGCGCGCTGGGCCGCCGCGGTCTCGGCGGCGAGCCGCTCCTGCGCGGCCCGGGCCGCCCGGCGCTCGGCGACGCTGTCGCGGAACGCCAGGGCGGCGGCGGCGATCGCCCGGACCTCGCGCGGCCCGCCGGTCGGGATGGTCAGGTCGGCCGTGCCCGCGTCCCGGCCGATCGCGGTCAGCACCCCGGCCATCCGGGAGAGCGGACGGGCGATGGCCGTGCCGAGCCAGACCGCGAGGCCGGCCGAGAGGGCGAACAGGGCGAGGCCGCCGGCGGCCCAGAGGGACAGCATCCGCCCGGCGCGGGCGTGCACCGCCCCCGCGGCCGCCACCAGGTCGGCGGTGAGCCGGTCCTCCACGCCCTTCAGGGCGTCGATGCGCTGCGTGGCGAGGCGGAACCACGCCGGCGCGTCGCGGAAGGCGAGGGGCGTCCCCGGCATCGTCTCCTGCGCGACCGTCCGCAGGCGCGCGACCTCGCGGGCCGGCCCGGTCGCCTCCGCGGCGTCGAGCAGGTGCGCCTGCCCGGCCTCGGCCCCGGCCCGGAACAGGCCGGCATAGGTCGCCTGCTCGGCCGCGAGGGTCGCGAGGCGGCGGGCGGCCGCGAGGTCGAGGTTGCCGGAGGCGAAGACCGCCGCGGCGACGGCCCGCTCCTGGCCGGCCGCCTCCTTCAGCGCCAGGAAGGCCGCGTAGGCGTTCGCCCGGGCGGCGAGGCCGGCCTCGTCGATCGCGCCGCCCATGGCCCGCACCAGCCCGAGCCCCTCCCCGATCAGGCCCGTGTAGTAGGCCACGGCCTGCGGCGTGGCCGCCGTCAGGGCGTCGACGGCCCGGCGCTGCGCGGCCAGTCCGGTGAGCGCCTGCGCGAAGCCCTCGCTCCGGGCCGCGAAGACCGGCCCGAAGCCCGTCGCGGCGGTCACGGCCTCGGGCAGTCCGGCGAGCGCCGCGTCGGTGCGCCTGCGCTGGGCCGCCAGTTCCGGACCGAACTGCGCGCCCTGCGCGCCCAGGAACAGGCTCGAGGCCCCGCGCTCCCGCTGGGCCTCGTGCACGAAGGCGCTGATCCGGGAGGCGAGGCCGACCAGGCCCTCAACCCGGTCCATCTCGGCCCGCCGCGCCCACTGGTCCGACACGGCGAGGCCGGCCGCCCCCGCGAAGGCGAGGCACGGGGCGAGCGCCACCGCCAGGATGCGGGCGCGGAGCGAGGCGAGGATCGGCATCGGAAGATCTGGAACCGTCCGGCAGGAGACGCGCCACCTTCCGGCCAAGTCATAAAAATCCGGTTATGGGTCTCGCGCGGATCCGGGACCGGTCTGCCCAATCAGGCGGCGTTTTGGGCCGCATCTGCCAATTCGACGTGCAGATCTCCCCAGGTCTTCAGCGCGCGGATGACCGGCTCGAGGGACCGCCCCCGCTCGGTCAGGCTGTATTCGACCTTCGGGGGAACCTCGGCATAGACCGTCCGGGTGATCAGGCCGTCGGCTTCCATTTCGCGCAACTGGTTCGTGAGCATGCGCTGGGTCACGCTGGCGAGGCGCCGCCGGATCTCGTTGAACCGCAGGGTCCCCTCCAGCAGGTGATAGAGGATCACGCCCTTCCACTTGCCGTCGATGAGCCGGAGCGTCGCCTCGACGGCGCAGCCGGGGCTGCAGGCCCCCGTGTGGCGGCGGGTGCGGGGCATGGGCGTCTCCGACGGTATCGTTTCCGGCACTAGCGGCGTTTTATGTGCGTACTTGCGGCCCGTGAAGGCGGGCGGCATCTCCTGCGGCGACAGCCCGAGGAGATCACCATGCGCGCCGTCGGCTACCGCAAGTCCCTGCCGATCACCGATCCCGAAGCCCTGGTCGACCTCGACCTGCCCCAGCCGGCGCCCGGCCCGCTGGACCTGCTGGTGAAGGTCGAGGCGGTCTCGGTGAACCCCGTCGACACCAAGGTCCGGCGGCGGGCCGAGCCGGAGGCCGGCGGCGCCAAGGTGCTCGGCTGGGACGCGGCCGGCACCGTCGTCGCCGCCGGCGCGGAGGTCCAGGGCTTCGCCGCGGGCGACGCGGTGTTCTACGCGGGCGACCTCACCCGGCCGGGGACGAACGCCCAGTTCCACTGCGTCGATGCCCGCATCGTCGGGCGCAAGCCCGCGCGCCTCGACTGGGCGCAGGCCGCCGCCCTGCCGCTCACCGCGATCACCGCCTGGGAGACGCTGTTCGACCGGCTCGACACGGGCAAGCCGGTTCCGGGCGCCGCCCCGGCGATCCTGATCGTCGGCGGCGCGGGGGGCGTCGGCTCGGTGGCCATCCAGCTCGCCCGGGAACTCACCGACCTCACCGTGATCGCCACCGCGTCGCGGCCCGAGACGGCGGCCTGGTGCCGGGACCTCGGCGCCCACCACGTGGTCGACCATTCCAAGCCCCTGGCGGCCGAGGTGGCGGCCCTGGGGCTCGGCGCGCCGGGCCTCGTCTTCTCCACGACCAACACCGACGCGCACCTCGCCGCGATCGTCGAGCTCATCGCCCCGCAGGGCCGCCTCGCCCTGATCGACGATCCGGAGCGCCTCGATGTCGGGCTCCTCAAGCGCAAGAGCCTGTCGCTGCACTGGGAGTTCATGTTCACCCGCTCGATGTTCGCCACCGCCGACATCGCTGCCCAGGGCGCGCTCCTCGACGAGGTCGCCCGCCTCATTGATTCGGGCCGCCTGCGCACCACCCTGGGAGAGCATTACGGGCGGATCGACGCCGCGAATCTCCGGCGCGCCCACGGCCTGATCGAGAGCGGGCGCGCCAGGGGCAAGATCGTGCTCGAAGGCTTCTCGGAGTGAGGACGCGATGACGGAGGCGGCGGGGACCGGGATCTTCGACGTGGCGGCACTGGCGGCGGCGCTGCCCGACAGCGCCGGGACCCTCCTGGTCGACACCTACCTGACCGACCGGGAGGCCGCGAGCGCCCGGGTGTTCCGGGTCTACCGGCCGACGCCGCCGCACTACCACGCCACCTGCGACGAGTACCTCTACTGCCTCTCGGGCCGGGGCACCTTCTGGATGCGCGATCCCGCCGCGGTGACCGCGTTCGGCCCCGGCCAGCTCCTGTTCTTCGAGAAGGGCACGGTCCACGCGATGCCGGCGCTCGAGCCCGGGGACCCGGTGGTGTTCCTGTCGATCGACACGCCCCGCCGGGCGCCGACCGACATCATCTTCGTGAACCCGGAGGACGGGACGCCGGCCAGCTTCATGGCGCGCAACGCGGAGGGTTGAGGTCAGACCCGCAGGGAGCGCCCGGCCGCCGCCACGCCGACGAGCAGGATCGCCACGATCAGGAGCGCCGCGGGAAGGCCGAGCGCCTGCGCGGCGAAGCCGATCAGGGCCGGGCCCGCCAGCACCCCGGCATAGCCCAGCGTCGTCACCGCCGGCACCGCCACGCGCGCGGCCATCGCCCTCTGGCGGCCGGCCGCCGTGAACAGGACCGGGACGATGTTGGCGCAGCCCGCCCCGACCAGCGCGTAGCCGGCGAGTGCCGCCTCCCAGGCCGGGACGAGGACCGAGAGCGCGAGGCCGACGGCCGCCAGCAGGCCGCCGAGGACGACCACGCTCCGGCGCCCGAGCCGGGCCACGACCCGGTCGCCCGCGAGCCGGCCGACCGTCATCGTCACCGAGAAGGCCGCGTAGCCGAGCGCCGCCCAGGCCGGATCGAGCCCCCGCTGCTGGATCAGGAAGACCGCGCTCCAGTCGAGGGCCGAGCCCTCGGTGAGGAACACCACGAAGCAGAGCAGGCCCAGGACCAGCACCGGGCCGCGGGGCAGCGCGAAGGCGGGGCCGCCGCGCGCCCCTCCCCTGTCCGGCGGCAGGATGCCGGGCCAGGCGGCGGCGAACAGGGCCGCGATGCCGGCGGTCAGGAGCAGCACGCTCCAGCCCGCGCCGAGGCCCGCCGCCAGCAGGCCGCTGGCGATCAGCGCCCCCAGGATGCAGCCGAGGCTGTAGAGGCCGTGGAAGCCCGACATCATCGGGTGCCCGCTCCGGCGCTCCACCGCGACCGCCTGCAGGTTCATGACGCAGTCCACCGCCCCCATCCCGGCCCCGAACAGCAGCAGCCCCAGGGTGAGCGTCACGAGCCCCGAGGCCGCGGCCAGCACCGGGAGGGCGAGGCCGAGGGCCAGCGTGCCGGCGAGCAGGACCGGCCGGAAGCCGAGCCGCGCGGCCGCCACCCCGGCGCTCGGCATCGCCAGGATCGAGCCGATGCCGAAGGTGAGGAGCAGCAGGCCGAGCCCCGCCGCGTCGAGGCCGGCGCGGTCCTTCACCAGCGGCACCAGCGGCGCCCAGGTGGCGTTGGCGATGCCGACGATCAGGAACAGCAGCCGCGTGGACAGCCTCTGCCGGGCCGCGGCCCGGTCGTCGGCCCCCGGGATGGCGACCGGATCGGTCAGGTCGAGTGCTGGCATCGATGCCTGTCGGGACTTGGATCTGTGGGCGGGATTGGGCGATGTGGATCTCAACTCCCGCGGTGCAACACCGAAGGTGGGCCAAGGTTTGGCGAATCGAGATCCGGCGAACCCGGGGCCGCCGGACTCCGATCGCGGCCGTTGGCTGCACGTCGTCGCCCGCGCAAGCGAAGGGGCCCGGCGCGCGGCTCGTCAGCGTGGCGCCATCCGGATTGCTTCGCTGCGCGCAAAGACGGCTGCGCGTTCACCGAGCGGTTGCCGACGTACGCGTTTCGTTCTAGCAAGGGCGGCGCATGACGGGCCTGCGTCCCGCCGGCCACATCTTGCCGTGAGCCCCCGCGGGCTCGACATGAGGCCGGTGCGGCGGCTGGCCCGCGCGCGAATCCGACTCTGACCGCGTCGACGCCTCGAAAGACCGCCGCTCTCATGGCCAAAGCCCAAGCTGGAAGTCGTGTCGCAAGCCGCGCCGGCGCCGCCAAAGCCGCTCCCAAGGCGCCCCTCAAGGCAGCCTCGACGAAGGCAGGCTCAACGAAGGCGGCCCTGCCGAGACAGGCCCGCGCGAAGGGCGAAGCGCCCGCGGCCCGGACCGAGGCCGCCATCGACGCCAGGCTGGAGGCCCTGTTCGACGCCGCGCCGGCCCCCGTCGAGGACCGGCGGGTCATCGCGATCCGCGGCGCCCGGGAGCACAATCTCAAGAACGTCGACCTGACCATCCCCCGGGACAAGCTCGTGGTGTTCACCGGGCTGTCGGGCTCGGGCAAGTCGTCGCTCGCCTTCGACACGATCTACGCCGAGGGGCAGCGCCGCTACGTCGAGTCGCTCTCGGCCTACGCTCGCCAGTTCCTGGAGATGATGTCGAAGCCCGACGTCGACCAGATCGACGGGCTGTCGCCGGCCATCTCCATCGAGCAGAAGACCACCTCCAAGAATCCCCGCTCCACCGTGGGGACGGTCACCGAGATCTACGACTACATGCGCCTGCTCTGGGCGCGGGTCGGCATCCCCTACTCGCCGGCCACCGGCCTGCCGATCGAGAGCCAGACCGTCCAGCAGATGGTCGACCGCGTGCTGGAACTGCCGGAGAAGACCCGGCTCTACCTGCTCGCGCCGGTGGTCCGCGGGCGGAAAGGCGAGTACCGCAAGGAAATCGCCGAGTACCAGAAGAAGGGCTTCCAGCGTCTGCGCGTGAACGGCGAGTACTACGCCATCGACGACGTGCCCAAGCTCGACAAGAAGTTCAAGCACGACATCGACGTGGTGGTCGACCGGATCGTGGTCCGCGCCGATATCGGCTCGCGCCTCGCCGAATCCTTCGAGACGGCGCTGGAGCTCGCCGACGGCGTCGCCGAGATCGTGTTCGCCGACGCCCCCGAGGGCGAGGCGCCCCGGACCATCACCTTCTCGTCGCGGTTCGCCTGCCCGGTCTCGGGCTTCACCATCGCGGAGATCGAGCCGCGTCTGTTCTCGTTCAACAACCCGTTCGGCGCCTGCCCGACCTGCAGCGGCATCGGCCACGAGATGCGGATCGATCCCGAACTGGTGATCTCCGACCCGGCCCTGAGCCTGAAGCGCGGCGCGGTCGGCCCCTGGGCGAAGTCGACCTCGCCCTATTACGGTCAGACCCTGGAGGCGCTGGCCGAGCATTTCGGCTTCAAGACGGGCGTCCCCTGGCAGAGCCTGTCGGAGACCGCCCGCGCCATCGTGCTCTACGGCTCGGGCAAGCAGTCGATCCGCTTCGCCTACGACGACGGGTTGCGCAAGTACACGGTCAACAAGCCGTTCGAGGGCGTGATCCCGAACCTGGAGCGCCGCTATAAGGAGAGCGACTCGGACGCCGTCCGGGAGGAGATCGGGCGCTTCATGAGCGAGACGCCCTGCGCCGCCTGCGGCGGCAAGCGGCTGAAGCCCGAGGCGCTCGCCGTGAAGGTCGCCATGGCGGACATCGCCGACGTCACGGCCCTCTCGGTGAGCGAGGCGCACCGCTGGTTCTCGGAGCTGCCGGAGAAGCTGACCGCCAAGCAGAACGAGATCGCGGTCCGGATCCTGAAAGAGATCCGCGACCGGCTGACCTTCCTGGTGGATGTCGGCCTGGAATACCTGACGCTCGCCCGCGGCTCCGGCTCGCTCTCGGGCGGCGAGAGCCAGCGCATCCGGCTCGCCTCGCAGATCGGCTCGGGGCTGACCGGCGTGCTCTACGTGCTGGACGAGCCCTCGATCGGCCTGCACCAGCGCGACAACGAGCGGCTGCTCGGCACGCTCAAGCGCCTGCGCGACCTCGGCAACTCGGTGATCGTGGTCGAGCACGACGAGGACGCGATCCTGCAGGCCGATTACGTGGTCGATGTCGGGCCGGGCGCCGGCATCCACGGCGGCGAGATCATCGCGCAGGGGACGCCCGCCGAGGTGCTGGCGAATCCCGCCTCGCTCACCGCCAAGTATCTCACCGGCGCGATGTCCGTGCGCACCCCGACCGCGCGCCGCAAGGGCCGGAAGGGCAAGCTCGGGCTGTTCGGCGCCCGGGGCAACAATCTGAAGGACGTGGATGTCGAGATCCCGCTCGGCACCTTCACCTGCATCACCGGCGTGTCCGGGGGCGGCAAGTCGACCCTGGTGATCGACACGCTCTATAAGGCGGTGGCGAAGAAGCTGAACGGCGCCCTGGAGCACCCGGCGCCCTACGGGCGGCTGGAGGGGCTGGAGCACCTCGACAAGGTCATCGACATCGACCAGTCGCCGATCGGGCGCACCCCGCGCTCGAACCCCGCCACCTATATCGGCGCCTTCACGCCGATCCGCGACTGGTTCGCGGGCCTGCCCGAGGCCAAGGCCCGCGGCTACCAGCCCGGGCGGTTCTCGTTCAACGTCAAGGGCGGGCGCTGCGAGGCCTGCTCGGGCGACGGCGTCATCAAGATCGAGATGCACTTCCTGCCGGACGTCTACGTCACCTGCGACGTCTGCAAGGGCAAGCGCTACGACCGCGAGACCCTGGAGGTGAAGTACAGGGGCAAGTCGATCGCCGACGTGCTCGATTCCACCGTCGAGGAGGCGGCCGAGCTGTTCAAGGCGGTGCCGGCGATCCGCGACAAGCTCGAGACCCTGAAGCGGGTCGGCCTGCACTACGTCCATGTCGGCCAGCAGGCCACCACCCTGTCGGGGGGCGAGGCGCAGCGGGTGAAGCTCTCCAAGGAGCTGTCGAAGCGCGCCACCGGCCGCACCCTCTACATCCTCGACGAGCCGACCACCGGCCTGCACTTCCACGACGTCGCCAAGCTCATGGAGGTCCTCCACGAGCTGGTCGACCAGGGCAACACGGTGGTGGTGATCGAGCACAACCTCGAAGTGATCAAGACCGCCGACTGGGTGATCGACATGGGCCCCGAGGGCGGCGACGGCGGTGGCCGGGTGGTGGCCCAGGGGACGCCCGAGGCGATCGCGCGCGCGACCGCGAGCCATACCGGCCGGTTCCTGCGCGAGGTGCTGGAGCGGCGCCCCGCCTCACCGGCGAGCCGCGGTCGCGCCGCGGAGTAGCGCGGCGGACCGTCCCGCTCGGCGGCCGTCTCCGGATTGGCCCGCCCCGCCGGCCGATCCCGGCGCGGCAGTTTCTGCCGGATGCGGTCCGGAACCTGCCCGAGCGGGCGGTGATTCGAGCCGCGGGGCGCGGGTCCGAACCGGTTGCCGGCCGGTCCGGCGCCGGATTCTGGACGCCGCGTCCGGACCGGCCGCCTGCCCGATCGCCGCCCCGACCTTGCCGGATTCTCCCGCCGCCCGGCCCGACAACAGCTTGACCGTTCAACGATATTTTGCCGGACCCCGCGTTCGAGCAGGGTCTGTGGACAGTGTTGCATCGCCGCAAAAATGCGGCTTTTGCGCAACGGTTCGGCTGGTTGTGGCGTTTCGGCGAGCATTCCACTGTCTTTCCGCAGGTCTCTGTAGAATAGTCGCAGACGTTGAGACGGGCAGGCTCCGTGGGGGCGCTCGGCAGGTCCGAAGCCGGCAGCCGCGATAGGCGAGCAGACCGGCAGGGAAGTGCCGAATGCGGGACGGACGCCGTGTGACCTTGGGAAGGAATGAGAAAATGATGAAGAACTGGCTCGCGGCCGGCACGGTCGCGCTGACGGTCGGCATGACCTCGACGATCGCTCAGGCACAGACCACGACCATTCCGGGCGAGCAGGTCGGTCTGGCCACCGGCGCGCCGCTGCCGGAAGGCCTCTACGCCATCAACACGTTCATCTACCGTCGCACCGATGGGCCGAACACGGCCGATACCGCCGTCAACATCCCTGTCCTGGTCTGGTCGACCCCGCTGGTGCCGTTCGGCGGCCGCATCGAGCTGCTCGTGGCACCCCCGACCGTCTTTGTGTTCACCCGCAACCCGGCGGGCGTGCGCAACAAGGACATCTCGATCAACGTCGGCACCTTCGTCGGCGGCGTCTGGGCGTTCGACCTGGGCAACAACTTTGGCGTCAGCTTGCTCGGCGGCACATATCTGAACGACCTCAACGGCGACCGCGGCTCGCTCGGCACTGGCCTTGGCGGAACGCCGCTTCTGCCGCAGCTCTCCTCCAACACCTACCGCTTCGGCGTCGCCGGCAGCTACACGGGTAACGGCTGGAACATCACCGCCAACCTGACCGCCAACATCTACGACTCGCCCGGCCGCTTCCCCGGCCAGGTCGGCGCCGCCATTGGCCCGCTCCACCTTTCGGACGCCCTGAACTTCGACTTCACGGCAACGAAGAAGTTCGGCAACTTCGAGATCGGTCCGATCGCCTACGGCACCTACAACTTCGACATCAGCCAGTACAGCGCGGCGGTTGGCAACCGCGGCCGCTTCGCAGTCGGCGGCCTCATCGGTTACGACTTCAAGCTCTTCTCTGTTCAAGCTTATGTCGGCCGCGATGTCGTGACTGGCGACACCTACCGGACCGCTTTTGGCCAGCCTCGGTCCAACTACTCGACGGACGGGTTCCTCCGCTTCATTGTGCCGCTGTACTCGCCGACCCCGGCTCCCGCTCCGGAGCCTGTTGCCATTGTTCGCAAGTACTGAGACCCTCCCGAGACGCCGGGCTCCCCGCCGCCGCGCGGCGGGGGCTCCCGGATCTCCGACAGGCCGTCCCCCGGGACGGCGCGCCGCCCGGCCCCGCCGGGCGGTTTTTTGTTGTGCCGGCCCCGCCGCGGGCCGCCCCGCGCGGGCCCGGCCATGGGTCGCAACCGGCCGCGGGTGACGCGGGCGGCGCGGACATCCTATGGTGTGCCGATTGCGCGGCTCCGGGGCCGACCGGGGCGCAGGCGGACGAGCCGAAGGAATGTCATGGCGACGCAGGGCGAGTGGAAGATCCCCGCGCAGGCCCAGCCCAGGCCCGCGGATTACGGCTACGACCTCGACCGGGCGCTCTCCGCCGTCCTGGCCCTGTCGGCGCGGATCCCGGAGAGCGCGTTCACGGCCGAGACGCTCGGCACCGAGCGCGCCGGCAACGGCGTGGTGATCCGCGAGGACGGGCTGGTGCTCACCATCGGCTACCTCGTCACCGAGGCCGAGAGCGTCTGGCTCACCACCCGGGACGGCCGCTCGGTGCCCGGCCACGTCCTCGGCTTCGATGCCGCCACGGGCTTCGGCCTGGTCCAGGCGCTCGGCGATCTCGGCGTGCCGGCCCTCCCGCTCGGCCGCTCGGCCGGGCTGAAGACCGGTGACCGGGCCGTGCTGGCGGGGGCGGGCGGGCGGCAGCGCTGCGTCGCCGTCGAGGTGGTCGCCCGGCAGGAATTCGCCGGCTACTGGGAATACGTCCTCGACGAGGCCCTGTTCACCGCCCCCGCCCACCCGCACTGGGGCGGCACCGCGCTGATCGGTCCCCAGGGCGACCTGCTCGGCATCGGCTCGCTGCAGCTGCAGCAGGGCGGCGCCGGCGCGGCGCGGCCGATCAACATGGTCGTGCCCATCGACCTGCTGACGCCGATCCTCGAGGACCTCGCCACGCGCGGGCGCGCCAACCGGCCGCCGCGCCCCTGGCTCGGCCTCTACGCCACCGAGAGCGAGGAGGGCATCGTCGTCATGGGCCTCGCCGACAACGGCCCGGCCGAGACCGGCGGCCTCCAGGCCGGGGACGTGATCGAGGCGGTGGCCGGCGAGCCGGTGGCCGATCTCGCCGCCCTGTTCCGCAGCGTCTGGGCCCTCGGCGAGGCCGGGGTGCGGGTCCCCCTCACGATCCGCCGGGAGGGACGCGGGGTGAAGCTCGCCCTCGTCTCCGGGGACCGGGAGCGGTTCCTGCGCACGCCCTCGCTGCACTGAGCCCGCAGCGCGCAACTTTCGCGCGGCGGGCGGCGTTGCCGCGGGTGCCGTCGCGGGTCTGTACCGGACACAACCTACGGCTCAGCGACGGTTCAGGTGGCGGGACCGAATCTGCAACCACCGGCTCCCGATCCGCCGGAAGCGTTGAGGAGATCCAGTCATGACGATTCTGAGCGCACCGCGCGCGAAGGCGCTCGTGATGGCCGCCGCGGTCGCGGGCGGCCTCGGGCTCGCGGGGTCCGCCGAGGCGGCCGGGGGCTGCGGCCCCGGCTTCCACCCCAATCCCTGGGGCATCTGCCGGCCGAACTGGGGCCCCCGGCCCTACGGCTACTGGCGGCGCCCGATCTACTACGGCGGGTACGGCGGCTATTACCGGCCGCGGCCGTTCTACCGGCCCTACGGCTTCTACGGGCCGCGCCCGTTCTACTGAGCCCGGTCCGGGCACGCGTGAGACGCCGGGAGGGCGTCCCGCCGACCGGTGGGGCGCCCTTCGCGCGTGCGGGGAGCCCCGCGCGACCCCGCATGCGCACAAAGAATGACCATTCGGAAACCTTGCCGGTTTCTTAAGCCGGTTATGCAATTCCCGCAGGTCTGGTGCTTGACCTTGCGCCTCCTGCTGCGCTGCGGTCGGATTATATGTGCGTTGCACCAACAAGAGGCAGCGATGCGCAATGGGGCGCCATCGTCTGCCTGAGCAGAGGTCACAGCACACCATGTCCGCCGCCCGTAGCGTCCTGAGCCGCGTCCGCGCCTATCTCCGGTACCGCGACACCGTCTCCCAGCTGTCCCGCCTGTCGGACCGCGATCTTGCCGATCTCGGCATCAACCGCAGCGAGATCCGCGGCGTCGCCCGCGTCTGATCCCAGCGCCCGAGTCACAGCACCCGAGACGAACGTCCCGAAGGACCGCCGCCCGTTGATCCGGACGGCGGTCCTTCGCTATTCTCAGACATGACACAGATCATCCACATCGTCGGCGGCGGTCTCGCCGGATCCGAGGCCGCCTGGCAGGTGGCCGAAGCCGGGCACCGCGCGGTGATCCACGAGATGCGCCCCGTGCGCGGCACCGAGGCGCATCGGACGGACGGCCTGGCCGAACTCGTCTGCTCGAACTCGTTCCGGTCCGACGACCCCGAGGGCAACGCCGTCGGGCTGCTGCACCAGGAGATGCGCAGCTTGGGCTCGCTGATCATGCGGGCGGCCGACACTAACCAGGTGCCGGCGGGCGGGGCGCTGGCGGTCGACCGCGAGGGCTTCTCCGCCGCGGTGACCCGGGCCCTGGAGCAGCACCCCAACGTCACCCTCGTCCGCGGGGAGGTCGAGGGCCTGCCGCCGGAGGCATGGGGCCCCTGCATCGTCGCCACCGGCCCGCTCACGGCGCCGGCGCTGGCCGAGGGCATCCGCGGGCTCACCGGCGCCGAGTCGCTGGCCTTCTTCGACGCGATCGCGCCGATCGTCCACCGCGACTCGATCGACATGGACGTGGCGTGGTTCCAGTCCCGCTACGACAAGCCGGGACCCGGCGGCACGGGCGCGGACTACCTCAACTGCCCGATGAGCCGTGAGCAGTACGACACCTTCGTGGCCGCCCTCGTGGCGGGCGAGAAGATCGGGTTCAAGCAGTGGGAGGGCACGCCCTATTTCGACGGCTGCCTGCCCGTCGAGGTCATGGCCGAGCGCGGCCCCGAGACCCTGCGCCACGGGCCGATGAAGCCCGTGGGGCTCACCAATCCCCGCGACCCGCTGGTCAAGCCCTGCGCGATCGTGCAGCTGCGCCAGGACAACGCGCTGGGCACCCTGTACAACATGGTCGGCTTCCAGACGAAGCTGACCTATTCCGAGCAGGTCCGGATCTTCCGCATGATCCCCGGCCTGGAGCGGGCCGAGTTCGCCCGCCTCGGGGGCCTGCACCGCAACACCTATCTCGACAGCCCGCGCCTCCTCGACGCCACCCTCCGGCTGAGGGCCCGGCCCTCCTTACGCTTCGCCGGCCAGATCACCGGCTGCGAGGGCTACGTCGAGAGCGCCGCGGTCGGGCTGATGGCCGGCCGCTTCGCCGTCGCGGAGGCGGCCGGCCGGCCGCTCGCCCCCCTGCCCCAGAGCACGGCCCTCGGCGCGCTCATCGCCCACATCACCGGCGGCCACCTGATGGCGGACGGCGAGGCCAACGCCCCGCGCTCGTTCCAGCCGATGAACGTCAATTTCGGCCTGTTCCCGCCGCTCGAGCGGGCCCCCCGCAACGAGACCGGCCGGCGCCTGCGCGGGCCCGAGAAGGCGGCGCTGAAGAAGCGCGCGCTCACCGACCGGGCCCGGGCCGATCTCGCTCTCTGGTTGGAGGGCGCGCGGGACGGTGCGGCGAGACCTGCGGCTGCGGAATAGCTAGCCGCACGGGGCTTGCACCGCCCGAGGCCTCATCATCCTGGGCGCACCATGACCGCGATCGACACCCGAGCCTTCCTGGCCGACCTGTACGAGCTGCGCGAGATCGGCCGGTTCCGCACCGGCGTCCACCGGCCGACCTTCTCGGCCGCGGACATGGAATCCCGCCGCTGGCTGATGGCCCGGCTCGAGGCCTGCGGCCTGGACGCTTCCATCGACGGGATCGGCAACGTGCTGGGGCGCCACCGCGGCCCCGGCCCGCACCTGCTGGTCGGCAGCCACATCGAGACGCAGAACGAGGCCGGCTGGCTCGACGGGGCGCTGGGCGTCGTGGCCGGGGTGGCGCTGGCCCGCGCCGGGCTGCCCGTCGACGTCGTCGCCTTCGCGGACGAGGAGGGGCACTTCTCCGGCGGCTTCCTGGGCAGCCGCTCGGCGATCGGCGACCTGACCGAGGCCGAGATGGACGAGGCCCGCAACCGCACCGACGGCACGCCGCTTCGCGCGGCGCTCGCGGGTGCCGGCCTCGCCGGCCTGCCCCGGATGCGGCTCGACCCGGCCCGCTACCGCGGCTTCCTGGAGATGCACATCGAGCAAGGGACGCAGCTCGAATCCGCCGGCCTGCATCTCGGCGTGGTGAGCGGCATCGTGGCGATCTGGCAGTTCCGGATCGATTTCGCCGGCAACCAGGACCATGCCGGCGGCACCACCATGGCGGAGCGCCGGGATGCGGGCCTCTCGGCGGTGCGGCTGCTGGCGGCGATCGACCGGGAGTTCCCGAAGGTCTGCGGCCCGCGCAGCACCTGGACGACGGGGCGGATCACCCTGGATCCCGGCGGCTTCAGCATCATCCCGGGCCGGGCCGAGGTGTATTTCCAGTTCCGCGACGTGGCGATGCCGGTGCTGGAGCGGATGGAGGCCTGCCTGGAGGCGCTGGTGCGGGAATCGAACCGGCGCGAGCGCTGCCCGGCCACCCTGACGGCCCTGGCGAAGGCGGTCCCCGCCCCCTGCGACCCGGCCCTGATGCGCGCCCTCTCGGAGGCCGCCGAGAGCGTCTGCCCCGGCTCGTGGCAGGTGATGCCGTCGGGCGCCGGTCACGACGCCCAGAACGTCGCCCGGATCCTGCCGGCCGCGATGCTGTTCGTGCCCTCGATCGGCGGCATCAGCCACCACTGGGCGGAGGACACCGCCGACGCCGACCTCGCCCTCGGGGTGCGGGCCCTCGGCGACGCGGCGGCGCGGGTGCTGGCGGGCTGAGCGCGCCGCCCCGGACGCCCGCCGCGGCGCGTTCCGGCGGGCCCCGGGCCTCAGGCGCCCGGTATCAGCGACTGGATCGGGATCCGCTCCGGGCGGTATTCCTGCATGCCCCCGGCGATCCGCTCCTCGACGGCGTCGATGAACTTCTCCGGGTCGGTGATCGAGCACTGGCGCAGGTCCCAGAAGGCGTAGCGCCACCATTGCACCTTCAGGTAGCGCTCGATCAGCGCGTCGGGGAAGCGCATCTTCACGATCCGGGCGGGGCTGCCGGCCACGATCGCGTAGGGCGGCACGTCCTTGGTCACCACCGCCATGGCGCCGATCACCGCCCCGTCGCCGATCGTGATGTCGGGCATCAGGAAGGCGCCGTGGCCGATGTAGACGTCGTTGCCGATGCGCACGCGCTTGGGCCAGAGATACGGTCCGCAGATCTCGTAATCCTCCGCCCGCGGGTCGAGGCGGTCGAACACGGCCGAGTGGTGCGTGTAGAACAGCGGCGAGGTCGAGCCGCACTGGACCGGGTGGCTGCCGCGCCCGACCTGGACGCTCTCGCCGATCGAGCAGTAGCGGGCGATGTCGGCGCCGAAATAGTAGCCGCTCACCGCGTACGAGAACGCCCCCATGGTGAGGCAGTAATCGACGCCCATCCACTTGATGCTGCACGGCGGCTCGAAGACGCAATCCTCCGGCAGGCCGAACGGGGCCGGGTGCAGCACCGAGATGCCGCGCCGCAGCATCTCCTGCTTCATGTCCTCGTTGACGGAGATCATGCGGCGTCCTCGTCGATGGGGTGTCGGGTTCCGGCCGGCGCCGGGTCCAGGCCGTAATAGTCGCGCCTCAGGTCCCCGTAGGTGGCGGCCCGGATCGGCACGGTGAGCCGGCCGGCGGCCGAGACGTCGATGGCGAGCAGCCGGTCGTTGAAGGCGGCCGGATCGGTGGCCAGCGCGCCGGGGAGCAGGTGCCCGTTCGGGTAGGCGCGCAGCCGCTCGGCCGGGGCGCCGAGGTCGAAGGCCGCCACCGGCAGGCCGGTGCGCAGCGCCAGGGTCAGCGCGTACGAGTAGGTCTCGGGCCAGATCGCCGGCAGCAGCACGAGATCGGCCGAGAGCCGCCAGACCAGGTCCAGGGCCTCGTGGTCGCCGGAATAGCGCCCGGTCTGGGCGACCCCGACGCGCTCCAGGCCGATCGCCAGGGCCGGATCCGAGTAGCCCACGATCGCGAAGTGCAGCGGCAGGTCGCGGTCCTGCGCGTCGGTGGCGAGCGCCTGCAGGAACAGGCCGCCCTTCGTGGCGCTGATCGCGCCGAGCACGGCGACGCGGCGGACGCGGCCGGGCCGCTGCAGGGCGGTCGAGCGCACCGACCGCTCCGGCTCGACGTGCGGCCGCACCGTGACGACGAGGTCCGGGTACACCGCCCGGATCCGGGCTGCCGTGTCGCAGGACGGCGCGAACACCCGCGCGGCGCCGGCCAGGAACGCCCCGAACGCCGCCCGCCGCTCGCCCGGATCCGGCTCCTCGAACCCGTCCGCGTCCACCGCCAGGCACGACCGGCACTCGCTGACCGGCGCCAGGCCGCAGTAGCGCCCGTCCGGCTGCACCAGGTGGTTGCGGTGGCATACCGGCGAGTAGTCGTGCAGCGTCCACGCGTAGGGACGCCCCGCGCCCGCCACCACCGCCATCAGCGCCCGCGCCGCGCCCCAGCGCAGTCCCGCCAGCGAGTGCACGTGGATCAGCACCGGCGCCAGCTGCCCGACGAAGTCGGCGAGCTCGGCCGCGTCCCGCGGCAGGTACAGGCTGTCGAGGTTGGGCAGGTACAGGAACTCGGGGCCGCGATACGAGACGTGGACCTCGAGGTTGCGGGTCCGGTCGATCTGCAGCAGCACCACGCTCAGGCCCTCGGCCCGGG
>Ga0268288_10079_pt1 | contig 64477 bp, 55 predicted proteins | sample BraspS3V5C_FD_191349 | JGI IMG/M metagenome (GOLD analysis project Ga0268288, IMG submission 191349) | Soil microbial communities from Anza Borrego Desert, Southern California, United States - Bradyrhizobium sp. S3-V5C | ecosystem: Environmental > Terrestrial > Soil > Desert | place: USA...
GTGAGATCGGCTTCGACGCCTCGCGGCCGGACGGGACCCCGCGAAAACTGCTCGACGTCGGCCGGCTGGCCAGGCTCGGCTGGCGCGCCTCGACCTCGCTCGAGGACGGCATCAAGCTCGCGTACCAAGCCTATCTGAGCGAGACCAGGCAGGCAGGTAAATAGCCGACAGCTACTTTCACTGCCGTCCGCGGCGCCTTCGCCAGCGCGGAAATCAGGGGCTTCATCAGCGCCAGCGATACCGATCCCAAATTTCTCGCCGGATCGACGCCGTCGGACGACATCCTGATCACCCCCCAACGCCTCACCTTCATACACTCGTGGCAAAGGCAACGAATAACGTCGACTTGAGGACGCGCCGTCTAGCTGCCAGATAGATTCAACTCGTTCGCAACAGCACTCCACCGTGCTGCGGTTAGCTGAGAGATCGGCTTCAACCGCTTACGCTGCATCGACCGATTCATTCCGAACCCGATAGTCGCAATGTCGACCGCCCCTTTGATAACATGGTTTGCGATCCCAGCGAGCGCAGGAAACATCTGTCTCGTACGACAACCATATTGCCAAGACGATTCGATAAGCGACATCCGCCCGGGTAGAAGTTTTCGGAGCTTAAGTCTATCTTGGCGATACCCGAGCAGGACTGTTCCGATCCCAGCGAACCTGCTGTCCCGATGACTTCTTAACAGAAGGTCTTGATCCTCCGCATATATCGGCCGACTGTCGTACGGATGAGATCGGAACCAGGCCGCTCGGCCACACCAAGTTGGATGAGGAAAAGGAAAGCCAACAAACGGCCGCTCTACGATTTTTTCATGTGTTAAGCCAATCGGCATTTCGCCGACAAGCTCGCCGCCGCTAGTGAACACGACGGCTCCGCAGCCAAGCAAATCAATTTGCGGCTCCTCTCTCAATCGCCCGATCTGGCATAGCAGTCGCTCCGGGAAGCAAATATCGTCCGCGTCCATCCGGGCAATGAATTCACCCCGACTGAGGGCAACTGCTTGATTGAGACGCGAAGCCAGTCCAGAAGATCGATGCTGCCGGACGAGCTGAATACGCTCGTCGCCAACCCCCTGGACAATCGCACTACTGTGATCGCTAGAGCCGTCATCGATGACGATCAGTTCCCAGTTCCGAATGGTCTGCAACTGAACCGATCGTACTGCAGCTTCGACGGTCGAGGCGCTGTTCCGCATTGACATGATGATTGAAACCAGCGGGGTGTTTGTCACAGGAGTCACTTCGGCGGTCGCGCGTGAATACGCTTTGTTTGATCTATCGAAGACATCGCGAATGTCAGACCAAAATCCACTCGGCTGGGTAAAGATCGGCGGTGTTGGTCTTCTCCAATTCGGCCGGCGCAAACCACGCGCGGGGGGCAACGACGTGCTTGTGCGGCGAACGATTGAGCCATGCGCCCCACCAGCTGAACGAACTATTAGCTATTATATGATGGTGACAACGCGCCATGAGCGCCATGTCTTCCCACGGGCGCTCCGGATCGCCACGAACGTGCACAAGGCGCGATCTAGACGCGAAGTCCAGGACTTTTTCAGCGGCGGGAGGATCGTCGGAGAATACAAAAAGCTCCGAATCCTGGCCACACAATCTCTCCAATCGTCCAAGCGCCTGGCGGTAGTAGGATTCTCCCAAAATGCCATGGAATTCGGCCGTTCCGGGATTGAGATAGTCGCCCCGCCGAACATGAACCGATATCGCCAGCGGGCTGGTCTCAATACGCGCAAGCATGTCGGCGGCCGTATCGCCGAACGGCTCGCGAGCAGAAAACCAATCGCTCAAGCTTTCCGAGATCGAGCCGAAGTAGCGCTCACTCTGGAAGTAGCCAAACAACACGGCCGAGGGGCCGAGCGCCTCAAATGCAGGATCGTAGTGGAAATGAGGTTCCCGATATTCCTGCGACGAAGCTACTATCTTAGGCAGACCGACCTGCCCAAGTAGCCGATCGATCCTCCCCTTCCATTTGGCTCGCGCAAATCTGGCGGCGAACTTTTGAAAGCTTTCGGCTTGCCCCAACGCACCGCCCGCCTCGGGCACATGCAGTCGGTCCAGCAGATACGAACGCACAGCATAGTCGCGAAAACCGCTCAGGTCGAGCACAAGAGGCACGCCATGACGTTCAGCGAGCGCCTTGCCTGCCGCGTATTGAAACATCTGGTTGCCCAGCCCGCCAATTAAAGACACCGTGATCACGTAGCGCCCATTCCTGCTCTTGTTCGGATCTGGAGGTCCGCGACGGCCGCGCGGACGCCGTCATCAAGCCCTAATGACGGTTGCCAGCCTAGCTCTTTGCGAGCTAGATCGGGCGAGCCGACCAGCCAAGCCTCATCATCCTTACGCATGCCGATGGCGCCAAAGCTCAGCAGCGACGAATCCACATGCATCGCGCGCGCAACGCTTTCGGCAAATTCGCGCACCGAGTGTCCGCACCCCGTTGCAACGTTCCAAGTGGCAACACCACCCTTCTCGCAACAATGCGCATCGGCACGCAATATAGCGTCGACAACGTCATCGATATGGACGAAGTCGAGCACTTGTGTTCCGGCAGAAAGCGCCACGGGCTCGCCCCGGCTCAGATTCTCGACCAAGGCCGGCAGCAGACGATGCGGCGCTTCTCCCGCACCGTAAGCCTTGAAGAGACGCAGCAATCGAAAAGCCGTCCCACTGTCCCTGGCAATCGCGCTTGCCATCACCCCCCCTGCCGCTTTTGACGCACCGTAGAGCTTCCCCTCCTCAAGCGGCGCGTTTTCGGTCAGCGGAACCCTCGAAGCCGGCCGCCGGTATTCAGCTGAGCTGCCTGCCATGATCATCCGAGCCTGCCAGTCGCGGCAGAGCCGCGCGAGTGTGGCGGGCAGTACGACGTTTATGTGCAGCATTTCACCGCTCTCGCGATGGCTGGGCAGGACTCCATAAGCCGCGAGGTGAAACACACTCTCCACCTGAGTGGGGCACAACCGCCGCAGGTTTCTTTCGCTGAAATCGTCGCACGCGATAACCTTCACCCGATCGCGCCACGCCGAAGGCAAAGCGCTGGATGGCCGCACCAACACGCTGACACGGCCGCCATCGGCAAGGAGGCGCGCGACAAGGTGAGTGCCGACGAAGCCCGAGGCACCAGTGACGAGTGCGTTAACGGGCCGCATGCTTGCTCAGGGCCTCGCGGTAATACTCGATTTGCCGAGCGGTGATTTGCGAGCCCTCACGCGGATTGTCGGTGAAATCGCAATACCAACTCGCGGTTAGATCCACGGTCTCGGAAAAGGACAGCATTGGCTCCCAGCCCAGGAGCGCGCGGGCCTTGGTGCTATCGAGATGCAAGAAACGGGTCTCTGGGAAGCTTCCGGCTACGTAAGTTATCTCGGGCTTGGTCCAGCTGAGACCGAGACGCTCCACCAGATCCTGAACCGTGCGCGCGGCGTCATCACTCGGACCGAAATTCCAGTTGTCGGCGGCAGCCCGATCTCCCTTCACGAGGCGCGCGGCCAGAATGAGATAGCCATGGACCAGCGCCATCACATGCTGCCACGGGCGCACTGCTCCCGGATTACGCAAGGAAATGGCCTGGCGGTTGGTTACAGCTCGAACAAAATCCGGAACGATCCGGTCAGCCGACCAGTCGCCACCGCCGATGATATTGCCTCCGCGGGCGTTCGCGATCAGCACGCCGTTGCCGCGTTCGGCCAGCGTCGACCGATAAGAAGCCGCGACCAGCTCGGCGCAGGCCTTGGAGGCACTGTAGGGATCCTTGCCACCAAGTGGATCCTGCTCACGATAACCCCAGACCCAGTCTTGGTCGCGATAGACCTTGTCGGTGGTGATGCAGACGACAGCCTTGACATCTGGCGTGAGTCGCGCCGCCTCGAGCACATGCGCGGTACCGAGTGCATTGGTGGCAAAGGTCCCGATCGGGTCGGCAAATGATTTCGATACCAGCGGCTGCGCTGCGAGGTGAATGATTACTGATGGCCGATGCCGCGCAATGGCGTCGCGGACAGAGGCAAAATCGCGGATATCGCCGATGGTCGACGAGATGCCGTCCGCGACGTTTGCCGCGACGAATAGGCTGGGCTCGGTGATAGGTTCAAGCGCGAACCCTGCGACATCGCAACCGATGCGCTTCAGCCAGCTGACGAGCCAGCCGCCGGTAAAGCCGCTGTGTCCGGTAACGAACACGCGCTCTTCCCGCAAGACCAGTTCGAAATCGAGCAAGGGAGATTCAGGGCTTATGACACTCATTTACGACCTTGCAGAATAGTCACCGATCACCTTAAAGAGGGCGCGGACTGACGGAAAGGCTCGAATGGGATCCCACTCGAGGGGCTTCCAAACCGGGATTTCGACCCTCCTTCTCTTAGCAAGAATGGGATATGCTATGAAAGCCTTCTCAGGCAACGGTTTGATGGACACCGGGTCTCTATTCTTCGATCCCGAGTTGAGCCGTCTGACGACAGGTCGGACGACGTCGCTTTTCGCTGAGGACATCAAAGCGCACGATACCCAGCTTAGGGCAGCAATCACCGGTCGGCGCATCCTGGTGACCGGCGGCGCCGGAAGCATCGGCAGCGCGACGCTTGAGCTGCTTTTCCCCTACGCGCCCGCTGCCGTCCACGTCATCGACCTTGCAGAAAACGGTCTCGTCGAACTGGTCCGCGACTTCCGCTCACGTCCTGAGTCGCTGGTCAGCGGCGAATTCCGGCTGCTGCCGATCGATTACGGCAGTGCGGCAACCGAACGGCTGCTGCAGTCGGAGCCGGCTTACGATCTCGTGCTGCACTTTGCCGCTCACAAACATGTTCGTTCCGAGAAGGACGTTCCATCGGTCATTCAGATGCTGGACACGAACGTGATCAAGATGCATCGCTTCACCAAATGGCTGCAGAAGTACGGTCACGGAAGGCGCTATTTTGCCGTGTCCACTGACAAGGCCGCGAATCCGACAAGCTTGATGGGCGCCAGCAAGCGTCTCATGGAGCATGTGCTGTTCTCGATCGGAAGCGATGGGTCCTCGGCGACCTCGACACGTTTTGCCAATGTCGCCTTTTCCAATGGGAGCCTACTGCAGGGCTTTCTGTATCGACTGGCGCGCCGACAACCGTTGGCGGTACCTCGCGGGGTCCGCCGATACTTTGTCAGCCCCAGGGAAGCAGCTGAGATCTGTCTGTTGACCGCCGGCGCCGCCGAACCTGGACACATCACCTTTCCCCGTCTGGATCCAAATGAGCATTTGCGGCCGCTGGTTGATATTGCTGTGTCGCTTCTGCAAGAGCTCGGTTTGCAGCCTGCATTCTACGAGCATGAAGCGAACGCCTGCGCTGCAACGGCGGCTGAGCTCAAGCGAGGCTTCTATCCTGTTCTGCTGACACCACTCGATACCAGCGGTGAAAAGCCGTACGAAGAGTTTGTGGCGGTCGACGAGACCCCGGTGCCAACCGGGTTTGCGGCATTGGGCGCGTTGTCGTATGTGCCGACTTTGGTTCCCCTCGAGCCGACGCTGGCATTCCTCGACGAGATCGCAGCAGACGCGAGCATGAAGCTCGAGAAATCGGATATCGCGCGCCACGTCGCCTCCGTGGTGCCCGGCTTCAAGCATATCGAGACCGGCCGTAGTCTAGACGACCGCACCTAGGCCGCCGTGAACTCTCGCGTGGGCGACCACGTCACGGAGCCCGTCCTGAAGCGTGATCGATGGCAACCAGCCGGTCGCATCCCGGATCGCGGTGATATCGGCGATCACGTCTGGTACGTCGTTGACGCGGCGATTGCCGCGACTGACCAGGGGCTTACTGACATTGGCGACGCTACGCACCGTCTCCACCACTTCCGCTACCGACGAGGATTCCCCCGAGCCGATATTGAACACGGCACCGGGCTTGGGATTGTTGCGCAGGCTTTCGATCGCACTGACGACATCGTCGAGATGGACATAATCTCGCCTCGGCGTATCGTCCTCCACGACGATGGCAGCGGCTGCCGGATCGATCGCCTGCTGTACGATGTGCGGGATCAGAAAACTCGCTGATTGTCCTGGACCGTAGATATTGAAGGGACGCACAATCATCACGGGCGTCTGCAGGCACTCGAAGCAGAAACGGCAGGCTTCTTCGGCGGCCCACTTCGAAAACGCGTAAGGGTTGTTCGGCTTCAACTGCGCGGTTTCCGGTATCGGCAAAGATTCCGGAATGCCATAACAATAGCCGCTCACATAGATCAGCCTTGCCCGCGTCCGGCGACAATATTCGAGTACATTAACCGTCCCGAGCGCGTTGACGCGGTAAAAATCCGCGGGCTCGCTCCAGGACGCGGGCACGAAGGTTCTGCCAGCGAGGTGAATGACCCAATCAACCGAGGCGTCGGGAAAGGATCCGGCTGACACGTCGAGGGCATCGCGCCCCGGCGCCAAAACGTCGGCGCCCTTGTCTCTCAAGAATTGAACGTACCTGCGACCGACGAAGCCGCTGCCACCCGTCAAAAGCACACGTTCGCTCACAAGAAGCGCTTCCGATCCTTCTCGAACTCGATGGTAGCTCGTTCGTAGTCGTCGGGCCGGCCGATATCGAGCCAATAACCGTCATGCTTCTTGACGTTGACGACCTCGCTCGTCTCGATAAGTTTGAGCATCAGCTGGTCGAACCCAAAGGGACCCGCGGACGGAATATAGTCAAGCACGCGCCTGTTGACGGCATAGATGCCCATGCTGACAAGTTGCGGAAGCTTGGGCTTCTCCCGAAAGTTCACAAGACGCTCTCCCTCGATCCCAAGGACGCCGTAGTCCAGGATCTGGTCGCGGCTGGTGGCACCGATCGTGAAGATCGCTTTGGAAGCAATGTGATCCGCAAGGAACTTCGAAAGATCCAAATCGCTTAGCACGTCTGCGTTAATGACCAGGAAGTTGTCCGGCAGATCGCCAATCTCCCGAAGAGGAGCGATCGTTCCCAACGGCTCGTTTTCCAGCGAATATCTGAGCTGCAGTCCCCAGCGTTCTCCGCTGCCGAAATAGGCCTGGATGAGGTCACCCATATGGTTGATCGCCAAGGTGGCCCCATCGTAACCCGCGTTCGCCAGCTTGCGGATCACGATCTCGACGATCGGCGTATCGACCAATGGGACTAACGGCTTCGGGAGCGTCAATGTATACGGTCGCAGGCGCGTCCCACGACCACCAGCCAAGATAACAGCGTGCTTCATGCTACACTCGAAATTGTCAACTCACCTGGCGTCGATTTGTCGAGCTCCCGAACATCAGGAGTCCTGCCAGCGAGAATGTCCTCGTAGTAACCGGCTACAACCGCCCAGGTGAAGCAGCGCCGCCACCTTGCCCGTGCCGTAGCACCAAGGCGCCTGAGCCCCTCGCGGTCCTTCATACAGCGCATCATCTCGCGAGCCAAGATCGCCGGATCGACACGCGTATAACCGCGACCGTCCCGGGCAGCCTCGCACAGCATACCGCCGCCGGTCCAGCGGACAATCTCGTCGGCGTTCCCCACGGGGGTCGTCAGAAACGGTGCCCCCGCCGCAGCCGCCTCAAACAGTACCAGCGGGGAATATTCTATTCGCGAGGCGAAGACAAACAGATCGGCCGTCAAGTAGGCCTGAATAAGTTCCGACCTCGCAAGGTCAGTCAGGATCACACGTTTGAGCGGCTGTGCCGAGACTTTCGCAGCCATGCTCTCGATGCTCTCGAGCGGTGCCGGCGCCACATCCGCAACGACCTGCTGCAGTTCAGGCTGCGCCTGCACGGCGGGTAGCCTCTCTCTGGCGAGCTTGCGCCGGACGAGTCCCTTGACGCCTTCCCATCGCTCGACCCGGACGATATACACAAGGCGTCGTGCGGCAGCGTCAACGTAACGGACGACAGAACCAAGGCGGGAGTTGACGAATTTCCGACGCACACGTTGAGCGATACCGCGCCAACCTTCGCGCCGGACCAGCTCGAGTACGCGACCCGTGGCTACCCTGACGCGGCGAACGGCCACAATGGCTCGTCCGGAAGATTGTGGACCACCGGCGGGCCAGCCTGCGATCGAAAGCAACACTGCGGATTGCCCGCCCGTGTCCAACCGCGAGAACGCATCGACCACGTCGCGATGTCCCTTTGCCTCGATCGGATTGCCGACGGTCAGGAACAGGAACGCATCTTCCGGGATTCCCAACCTCTGTCGAAACTGACCGTCGGGCTCCCGCTCAAAATCAGCTTCGCTGATGCCGTTTGGCAGCACCGTAAAATTGCTGAGACCGATGTTCCTAACGAAATCGATATCGCGGTATTTCTCGGCGTTGAAGACGAGATGATCAAACTTCGCGAGGACGTTCGGAAGCTCGTCAAAATATTCCGCGAAATCGGGTTCATAGAGACCTGAGAAGCCGCAGGGAATAAACACCTTGCGCGCCTTGAGCTCATCCAGAATGGGCCACAGCGCGTCGAAGCTCCATTGTTGCGCGGCCATGATAAGGATTGCGTCTGCCGCAAACGTCCTAACAAAATCGCGGTATTCATCTATTTGGCCGTTGAGGCCATAGACCATCTTCCCGCCGGCGTCGAATGCGCGAATCTTCACGCCGTTGACGACTGTCGCCTTTCTATCCGGGTGTCGGCTTGTGCCCACGGTGACATCGTGCCCACGCGCCGCCATACGCTCGGCGATCTGACGCATCACTTCCTGCACGCCGCCGCGATGAGGGGGGTAGGATTCACAACACAGCAAGAGGCGCAATCAAGGCTCCTTCGCTTTTTGGAGGATAAGCATCACAATCTTAAATTGAGAAGCCGAGACGCCGTAATGATCTTTTAATGACGCTCCCGACATTCCGCGCAGGACGCAACCCGAGTTTGTAAATGGTGAAATGATGCCGCAAATTCTGGTTCCAAGTCGCAGCCAGATCGTGGTCGCGATCGACTTGCGCCGCGCCCAAGATGGCGGCGCCGACCTTCGAGATAACGGCACACATCGATTCAATATCGGCGTTCCGCGACATCTTTTCCGGCATTCCATGTATCAGACAGGCGATGTCGAAATGAATGGACTGCGGACTTAACTCGCCGGTGCTAGCCACCGCCAGGTTCTCAGCTGTGATTAACACCAGCTTCTCCTTGAAAGGGTCGATGCCCTCGCGTGACATGCTGGTCGATACCTCGCGATAGATGGTCAGCCGTTCTGGTAGGTTCGCAATACGAAACCGTCGCGCTATGCGAGACCACAGCTCGTAATCCTCAGGCGGCTGACGCGAACGGTCAGTGGTGTAGACTCCCACCTCGTCGAGCGCGGCCTTGCGTATCATCACCGAGGAATGGACGAAATAATTGTTGAACAGCAGGGCGAAACGAAGCTCCGCATCCTCGGTCGGATGATCATGGAACCGGCCAGTCGGACTATCCCCGATCCAGACCTCGGCACGGGTACCAACCAAAGCATGATCAGGATTTGCGTCAAGAAACGCGACCTGCTGCTCGATCCGGTTAGGCAATGCCCAGTCGTCATGGTCTTGCCGGGCAATATAGCGTCCACGGGCTAGAGAAATGCCGCGATTGAGCGCGGCAGCCAGGCCCGCGTCCTCCTGGTGATAAACGCGCACCCGAGAATCGGTGATCTGGTCGAGAAACTCGTGCGTCCCGTCGGTCGAGCCATTATTGATGGCAATCAGTTCAAAATCGCGAAACGACTGATTCAGAATAGTTTCGAGCGCCTTCGGTAGATCCGATCCGCCGTTGCGCACGGACAGCACGACGCTGACCGCTGGGCTTGTGCTCATCGCACGCCCCTGAAGTATCGGTGACCCGGCTTCGCCAGCATCGGCTCAGGTCCATTGGCGCCAGGGCGCGCCACCCGATTGCCATAGCTCTTCGAGCATCATTTTGTCGCGCAACGTGTCCATCGGCTGCCAGAAGCCGGTATGGCGATAGGCCGACAACTGCGAATCGCGAGCGAGTTGCTCCAAAGGCTCCGCTTCCCATGAAGTCATGTCACCCTCGATGCCATCGATGACAGCCGGGTTGAGGACAAAGAAGCCACCGTTGATATAGGCGTTGTCGCCAGGCGGCTTTTCGACGAAGCTTCTCACCGCGGTGTCGTTGAGTTCCAGCGCGCCATATCTGCCGGGCGGCCGAACGGCGGTGACGGTGGCTAATCTGCCTTCCTTGCGATGGAACGCGATTGTAGCCCCGATATCCACGTCAGATACGCCGTCCCCATAGGTGAAGCAGAACGGCTCATTCGGATCTAGGTATCTGCGGACCCGCTTGAGGCGACCGCCGGTCAGCGTCTTTTCGCCGGTGTCGACGAGCGTGATAGTCCAGGGCTCGACCGTGCTTTGATGATAGGTCACGGTGTTCTTGGTGGCGTCGATCGTAACGTCGGAATGATGGAGCACAAAATTCATGAAGTACTCCTTGATCATGTAGCCCTTGTAGCCGAGACAGATCACGAAGTCGCGCAGGCCATGGTGCGCGTAGATCTTCATAATATGCCAGAGAATCGGACGGCCCCCGATCTCAATCATCGGCTTTGGCCGCACCGACGTCTCTTCGGCTATCCGGGTGCCCATCCCACCCGCGAGAATAACGACCTTCACAATCGCACCTGTCTTGTTTGAGACTTGATCAAAAGCTCATAATGCCGTCGATGCGCCAACGTCGGCAGCGCTTCACGTCCTCGCGCTTCAGCCGTCGGTCTGCGGACCCAGAAGCATCCGCAAACATTGGATTCCGGCTGATGGCGACAAAGACTAATGTCTGATGATACGTGGCATAGCCCGTCCACGCCTGATCGACCTCGCTGGACTTTGACAGCTCTATTTAATGGCTCGAAACTTTCGCACTCAAGCGCCTAATGAGATTTCGCATCTCCAGAAGGGGCTCAAGTCTTCGTCGCCATTTATTCAGAATTCTGCTGTCCTCAGCCCATTGTTGCCACAAGACGCTCTGCTCAGCCCATTTCCGTTCGTCCTCAGCCCGCTTCTGTTCGCCCTCAGTCCATTGCTGACGTAAGGCTTCCAATTCCCTAATTTGACGCGCATGGCTCGCGAATTCGGTCGCCGCTCGAGCAGACAATTCGCGCAGAGCCTGTTGATGCCATCGAAGGCCGTTCGCGAGCATCCCCCTTGCAGATTCGGAAACGGCTTCCGACGTCCAGCTGTCCCAAATCCAGTCAAGCGAGTATGATGGCGCATGAGTTTCCCAAAGCTGTCGGCGAAGATGTTCCATCCGTTCTTTCGCATCTGGAACGAAATTGTGGAACTGAACCTGAAGATGCCTCACGCGAGAAATGCAGCCTGTTGAAATCAGATGATCCAGGAGTTCAAACTCACCACCTTCGATGTTGATCTTCAAAAGATCAATATTCCGAATATCGTGCTGCTCCAAGAAAGCAACGAACTCTTTCATCTCCGCCTCAACGACGTCGCCATCGCTGAGAGAATGGCTCGACGTCGCGTCGTCGTTTAGCGTCAAACGCAGGATCGCGTCACTTGGGCCGAGACCGAAGCCGTAAACCGAAACATTGTTGTTGCCTCGGAACCGCTCGACGATCTGCTCTGCAAAATTGGGTACTGGCTCAAACACAAAAATACGGCACATGTATCGCTTGGAGATTTGTTCGGACCACTCCCCCTTGTAGCCACCCAGATCAAACACGACCGAATTGTTATCGAGGTCATAATTCAGACGCAGCGTATGATCTCCGTCAATAGCGCGCCAATACTCGCTATTGGCGGAACGCACCAGAGACTGGGAGTTCTCGGCGTCTATCAAACCGGTGTCACGCTCTACTCTAGGATCGTTCGCGACGATCTCTTTGACTTGCTCAACAAGGCTCATAGAGCCGCTCTCTTTTGTTTTGCGTGACGCCTGCGTCTCCATGAACTGCACCAGCAGGCTGCCGTTCGGGATCACACCGCAGCTAGAAGCAATTTCGGCATCGGCTTGGGCCGCCTCTCGTTCGCCGCGCTCCATGCGCACCAGCGCTCGCCAGTAATAATAGTGGCCGGCGAGACCGTATTCGACCTGACTCGCAAGATAATCTGGTATCTCAAGTAGCGCACTCAGTTCAGGTTCAGCCGCCGCCGCGATCGCCCGCTCTGCCGCGACCAGACCCGTTTCGGCGGTCAGCCCAAGCCGGCTCTGCATCAAAGCCTGCAGGAGCGGCGAGGCCGTGTAGTGTTCGCGTAGATCCGCGGGAATTGCGAGCAACGCATCGCTAAGGGCAAAAAAGTCGTATTGCCGAGTTCCACCATTGAGCATCTCGACGAGATCGCGCATCGACGGGTAGCCTTCGAGTGCCTCGTGCTGCAGAAATCCAGGCCGCGTCCGCCAGAAGCAGCGCAAATCGTCGATCAGAATGATATCGCTGCGCTGCGGGTTCGCGAGAACGGCGTCGATTTCCGACTTGACCGGCGTGTTCAATAGCCCTTTGGCGGTATCGCCGCCGCTGTAATGCGCATCTAGCCAGATTATCGCCCGACAAGTTTTCAAGCGGCCTATCGCGGTCTCAAGTCCGCTTGTAGAGTCAGCATTGATCAGATGAACCTGCGGCTCTCCCGCAAAGCGAGCGACGGCGCGGTCATGGTAATCTTGGCTCAACTCGATTGATTGGAGAGATTTGAAATCTCCAGATAGCCGGGCAAGCGTATCGCCCAGATAGGTACCGGTCTCAACAAAAGACCGAACGCCGAGTGCGTCCCGCAATCCCAGCACGAACTCCCGGGACAACGCTCCTGATGGCTCTTTAGTGTTACAGTAGCGTAGATGCACGATCGGCTCGATTCCATTTCGGTTAGATCAGAATTGTGGATAGGGAGAAATAAGGCGCCCCATGTCAGTCATCCTTCCGGCTTCGATCCCGGAATGCTTGCAGCAATCGATAGTATTCGTCGGGGTGGCCCAATGGAAATCTTCTGAGTTCCGCCGGGACGAGCTGCAACTCGGTAGGGCCGTACTCGACACTGTGCCAAATCAGTTGGCGATGGCCGGCAACAATCATCGTGCCATCATAACCGTGAAACAGGTAAGCTTCATAATCACGCTTCTTAACCTGTGACGGTTGATAGACTTGGATACCCTTGCTGATGCACAAGTCGCGAGGAACAAAAAATGCATTCCAGTCGGTAGTGGCGACTAGGCAATATCCTTTCTCTGCGGCCAAATGCGTAAACGCCGACAAAGAGCTACCCATCTTAACGGACGCATCGTTGTCCTGCACAAACAGCACTGGAGCCGGGATCGAAGGATTGAACTCGACCACTACAATCGTAGGTCTATATCGTTTGAGCGCGGCCCAAACGTGATAGTCAGTTCCATCGATATCGATTGATAGCACCCCAGGATCAGCAGGAGCATTCACCTGCTCCAGGACATTGTCCAAGAGTGCATTTCCTTCGGAACCCACGAAGGTATTCACTCTTACAATATTAGGCCGGTCTGCGTAATTCTCATTCAAAACGAGCCAACGCTCCTTGTCTCCCTCGATAAAACAGCCGCTCCATCCCTCATCGGCGAGCTTCGCGCAGTTAGACAGGTGTCGTCCGTCCCACGCGCCGAACTCGACAAAATATCGTTGAGAAAGACCGGTCATTTCGATCAATTGTTCAATGATCCCGTCCTCGCCACATTGGGAATAGACATTTCGCCGCCAAGCGTCGAACGGCAGGGTAGTTAAGTTCATCTCGACATCGATCTGCACAGCTGATTCCTCGAAGGTTTAGAAATGACGCTAGGAAAGCCCACTGCCAGGCAGCCGTTCAATCAACCATGGGAGCCTCGGTCTAGACACGCCCGGCAAGGGGCGCTCCCATCCGTGCCTCCGCGCGTCGACACCGGGCTCCTCCATCACTTCGAACCGCAGGGCCTCGTATGCTGAAAAATGCACGGGAGGCTGCTGTGAAAAGCTGCTCATAGCCGGGTTCACGTAAAAACGTCCATTATTAAGTTCGAACGGAGACACGATACAGGTCACACAATATTCGCCGGCAGCAGAGGGGCTAGATTCCGGTGGCATTGAAATAAACACTCGGGCACCACCCTCGTCGTAGAAGTGAAAATTCGGAGCGAGCGGAAACGAAAGATCCTTCAGCACGCGATAACGAAGCTTGACATGTATCGGCCGTTCGATCGGCAGATGCGCTGTGCATACGCCGTCCTCAGTCTCAATTGAGCCTCCCAAGCATATGACTTCTCCGGAGCGCTCGCTATAAATCTCAATATTGGGATCTGGTACGCTGAACGCAGAGCGGTGCCAGGGCTGCGACTCGGTCACCTCGATGACATCGCGCTGATACTCGACGGTCGCCTCCTCCACGGACTTGAACGCGACGACGCGCCCGTTCTCGAGATACAGCGCCTTCTGGCACATCTGATTTACAGAGCTCATGCTGTGGCTGACGAACAGCACTGTTCGGCCCTCCTTGGTCAGCTCTTTCATCCTTGCGGCACACTTCTTCTGGAACGCCGCATCGCCGACCGCGAGAACCTCGTCAACGATCAAAATATCAGGATCGAGCCAGGCCGACACGGCAAAGGCGAGCCGCACGTACATTCCGCTCGAATAATGCTTGACGGGCGTGTCGATGAAATTGCCGACACCGGAGAAGTCCACGATCTGGTCGAACTTCCTTCGGATTTCTCGAGCCGACATCCCGAGGATTGCGCCGTTGAGAAAAATGTTCTCCTTCCCGGTGAGATCCGGGTGAAAACCGGTGCCTACCTCAAGCAGGCTCGCCACCTTGCCCCGGATCTCGATCCGACCTTCGGTGGGCGTGGTGACCCGCGAAAGGATTTTCAGGAGCGTGGATTTCCCAGCACCGTTGGCGCCGATGATGCCGACCCTTTCGCCTTCGGCAATATCAAAGCCGACATCCTTGAGCGCCCACAACTCGCGGCTCGGAGCCTCTCGAGCATCGATGACCGGCTCAGAATCCGGTTCAATGATTTTTGGCTGGCTTGCCTTCGGGCGCACCAGGGATCCGAGAAGGTCCCGCAGTGAGCGACCCGTATCGCCGCCGCGGTTGATGCTGTACCGCTTGCCCAACCCTTCAGTGCGTATCGCGTAGCTCATGCTTACATCACGTCCGCAATGTCGGCCTCGTGGCGCCGGAAAATCTTGATGCCGGCCACCATCGTGACTGCCGCAAAGACAAGGGTGAAGATAATGCTCGGCGGATAGATCAGATCTCCTTCACCCAGGATGCACCATCGAAAGGAATCGATGATTCCGACCACCGGATTGAGTGCGTAAAGGATCCGCCATTTTTCGGGGAGAACGCTCGTTGCATAAGCGACTGGCGAAACGAAAATCCCGAGTTGCATGGCGAACGGGATCAGCTGCCTGAAATCGCGGAATTGCGCGTTGAGAACCGCAATGATGAGACCGATCCCAAGCGCAGCCAAGACCGCGAGGAGCATGACAAACGGCAGAAGCAGGACTTGCCAGCCCGGCATCATGCCGTACCACAGCATCAGGACGGCCATCAGGACGAATGCCACGAGGTTATCGACCACACTGATCGCGACCGAACTTACGGGGATGATGATCCTCGGAAAATATACTTTCGAGACGAGGTGCGAGTTCGTGATCAGACTTTCGCTGGCCATGGAGAAGACGGTCGAGAACAGCTGCCAGGGCATGAGCCCCGACAACACAAGAAGAACATAAGGAATGCCGTGCGAGGGCAACCCGGCGACGCGACCGAAGATGAAGGTATAGACGACAAGCGTCGTTAGCGGCTTAAGAATGGTCCACGCGATGCCAACGACGGTCTGCTTGTAACGCACCACCAGGTCGCGCCAGGCCAGAAAAAGGATCAGCTCGCGATGACGCCAGACGTCCAGCCAGTAGCTCTCGGATGCAAAACGCGAGGTAATGATGGTGACCGGCTTGGCGTCGACATCCTCGGCTGGCGAAATTCTCGGGCGAAGGAGTTGCTTCATTCTCGGCAACAGCGGGATACTCAGGTTACGATTTTGCATGCTGATCCTCTGCCGACAGTTTCCGTTCCCAGGCGAGGACGCGCTCACGGATAGCGTCGAGGTCGTCGTAGGCGGGTGCCGATGTCAAGGGCTGCCGCAGCTGCCGGCTCGACATCGACAGAGATCGGATCCCCGGCCGCGGCGGCCTCGCAAAGCCCGACGACAGTTTGTGCAGCACAATCGCACGCTGCTTCTGATCGATGGGGCGATACACGACACCGCTACCGAAATAACCCGCGCCGGCCATTTATTAGAATTGCCATTCGCCAAAAAAGTCCATGCTACCGCACTCCGGGTGAAACGCGCTCCACCCGGGGGCCCCTCACAAGGAGCGAAGATGAGGCGCAGCGCCATCAGGCGCCTCGCAATGCACCGCTTAGGCAGCGGCAAGCAGATCCGCGTCGAGATGAACGCGAACCTTGCGGCCGAGCATATCTAAAAGAACGGCGACCCTGTCCCGGTCTCCCATTCCATCGAACAACCCGGCGCTATCCGTGAATGCGCCCGCAAGTACCCGCACCCGGTCTCCAGGCGAGAAAACCGGCGCAACTCCCACTCTGACAAATCCGCGGTCGTCTTCGCGCGCCCTCAGCGCACCGAGCACACCGCAGGGCACTGCGACCGGGTCTTCGCCGTTGCGGACAAGACGCGAGACGCCCTGCGTCGACTGGATCGACCGCCAGCGCTGCGTCGCCATGTCGATGGCTACAAACAGGTAGCGCGGAAACAGCGGCTTCGCCACGTAATCGACTTTGCGTGCATGGCGCCGCAGCTTCATGAACCGCGGCAGATAGATCTCATAGCCCTGACGCAACAGATGCTGTGCGGCCCTCGCCTCGCCGTTGACCTGCGTCTGAACCACATACCAGCGCGTATTGACCGCCTCGCTCACGACACCCTCTCTCCGCGTCCGCTCCGCTCACGTAAGCCGAGCAGGCCCGGCGCGAGCACGCATTCAGCGCCACATTCCGTCGCCGCCGCATCGTAAGCTGCGTTAGCGCGCGCTACGTCGGTGATGATGACGGCATCAAATCCTCCCGTCACCTCATCGAAAGATTTACGGACCTCGACGCCGACAAAGTGCGATACCTCGCCGAAGGGATCGACGACCGCCACGATCTTGACGCCCGCCTCGACCGCGCAGAGGATCGCAACCTCGGCCAGATCTGATTGGCCGGCCAGGACGAGACGGGAGAAGCCTCTTGCCTTGGCCTGGTCGAACACTTGCGCGCAATCACTTTTGGCAAGCCGGAAGAAGGAGAATGAATCGGACAGATATCGAACGGTCAGGCGGGACTTTTCGGCAAAGCCCTGCGGGGTCAAATAGTAAGCGTACCGGCGCGCCGGCACGTCGCTCACTTTGACCAGGCCCTTCTTGACGCAGCGCTTGAGGTAGGCGTTGACCAGACCTAGCGCAACGCCTAGCTCGGCGGCGATATGGCGCTGCGAGCGCGCGCCATCACTTTCCACCGAACTTAACAGGCCAAGAACAATCCGCTCGTTCTCATGCTCTGTCTTTAGCAAGCGGTCCACCTGTGCTTCCAGCCTCATCGGGGGGTCTTACTGCGTTCACGTGGTGAACGTCAAGCGCGGCGTGAACGCATAATCGACTGAAACAGCCTGCTTTAGGGCATTAACAAAAGAAGTTGGCGACTGACAACGCTACGCCCTGGTCAGTCGGACCAGCGAAATACGGGTCCCACCGCGTCGAAGCCGCCAGATTCAGTCTGCCTATGACGGAGTCTGGCGACGCAAATGGTTGGCGTCTGGTAGCGGCACGGTGCGCGATCAATAGGCGGGGGACATGCTGGCGCTGCCAAACCCAGTGGTGCCAACCTTTCAACTGTGAAGCGAAATCAAAACTTAACATTGAGATCGGGCCGGAGATCCTGCGAAGCAACACTAGCGACGCGAACCGTGATACGCAGCTACCCGCCGATAATGGGTAGAGTTCCGACTCGATCGAACCTAATCCTGGGATGAACCGATTGCTCCATGAGCGGCACTGCGACACCGTACTGAATATTTGGGTGGCGTTGTACGAGTGGACCCGCGAGGTCGATGCGAGTTACGACCTCGATCTTCAACATATTTGGGATATTTGGGAGTTAGGAGGCCGAGTTCGTCGCACAGAGCTCGAAAAGTTGAAAGTTGGATCAGACCCAATACTTTACCGACGAAATTGAAGTGGCGCATGAGCCGGTGAATGAAAATCCTGGAGCGGCATTCTCCTGAGGGAGGTCGGCTTCACCTCCATCGATGCCGAGAGCGTTTCTCCAACAGACCTCGAGCGGTTCAGACCGGCGACGATTGCGTCCAGTAACCACCTAGCGAGATCGATGATATCCCCGGTCCGGGATGCGAGCGGATACCGCGATCGGCTAACAGGATCACTTTCAGACGGCAGATTGGGCCGGGCAGAAATCTCAACCGAGCATTTTGTTGACGTCGGGGATTGACAACATTCAGCACAACGCGCCAAAGGGAAACGTCGCGCACTCGATTGGTGCTCGCGTTACCGGGCAATAGTCTAGCGCGGTCGTCCTCAATTCGGTTCAGACCTGAATGAGACGCCCCCACACTCCACGAGCGTCAGGGCGCCCTTCCAAACTAACTTTGCGGCCGTTAGCATGACTCAAAACGTCACTTCTTGTCCGCGACGCGTGTTGTATGTTGTCGGTGAGGACCAAGCCTTCTTGCTCGGCCGACTGCCGATGGCTCGTGCGGCGAAAGCGGCTGGTTTCGAGGTTCACGTCGCAACGAGCAATAACGGACTAGCAAGCACTATCGAGACAGAAGGCTTTATCGTTCACGACGTTCCGTTCCGCCGTGGAAGCCTATCTTTAATTGCCGCAATTCGAACAGTGCTGGCCCTGCGTTGCGTAGAAGAAAAAATAGAGCCGAGTGTGATACACCACGTCGGATTGCAATCCTGCTTTTATGGTTCGCTAGCCACGGCCGGCCGTAACTTCCCTCAGGTAAACGGCATGACTGGCCTTGGATATATATTCACGTCGGCAAATTTTAAGCCGCGTTTACTCAGAGCTATTATCGGCCAGATTTTGCCTGCCCTATTGAACCGACGATCCAGCGTGGTGTTGGTTGAGAACCCCGATGACCGGACGGTTCTCGCGAACTTAGGTGTAAATGACAAGGACCTAATTGTCATCTCCGGATCGGGCGTGGACACTGATCGGTTCCAACCTCTTCCAGAGCCCGAAGCCCCGATCACTTTCGGCTTCGTCGGGCGATTGCTGAAGGACAAAGGCGTTCGCGCCCTGGTGTCAGCTCACCAAATCCTAAAAAACCGAGGCTACGATTTCAGATTATTGATAATCGGAAAGCCAGATCCGGCCAACCCCTCTTCAATTTCCGATAAGGAGGTCAAAGAATGGAGTCAGCGCCCGGGGATTTTTTATCTTGGATACATCAAAGATATAACAGAGCTTTGGGAGCGCTGCCACTTTGCAGTGCTTCCGTCGCACCGGGAAGGACTACCGATTAGCCTGCTGGAAGCGGCCGCATGTGGTCGAGCAATGATTACAACAGACGCGCCGGGTTGCCGCGAAATTGTAATCCAAGATGAAACGGGATTGCTTGTACCTATTGACAATCCCGAAGCGCTAGCGAGTGCGATCCTATGCCTTGCAAACTCACCAACGCTGCGGGCGAGGTACGCTGCTGCAGCCAGAAAGCTAGTTGTCGAGAGACTTTCAGCAAAAATAGTGGGCGCCGCCACTGTTGACCTCTACAACAAGCTGTTGCTGGCTTCTCAGCCCAATTTCAACTCAAACTCATAGGACGCCGAGAGTGAAGCCTATTGCGTTAGGCTATCAATTTAGCTGTGCTACTGCCCAGTCAAAACTTCGGCCCAGCACTCTCCGCCACGGCGGCGCGCACGGCTCCATCGCTCCATCGATCCCTTCCAACGAATGCTGCACCGTAGTCGGCGAGCTTGATGATACCGCCGTTGCGCGAAAGGTAGGCCGCGGGGGAGTCACCCCTTGAAACACGCGGACGCCAAGGCTCCCGATGCAGAAAAGCTAAACAAGTCAGGTGCCAGCCCATCATAATGGCACCGCCCATCGCCTTCCTCAGCTTGTGCCGGGTGACGCCGACCAGCAGATTGGGTTGATGTCGGTGGAGGATATGCGCTGGCGTCGTAGTGTCATTGGCTTCGATAGCGCCCAGTGCTTGAGTTGCACGTTTCAGACTGCGAAAGTTCGTTTGTCCCTGGAACGTGACGTCACTAAACGGACGCTCCGGAAAAAACATGACTACGCTTGGAGAGCCGCTCGCCCGATGGTAAATCCCGACCCGATCAGCCCCTTCGTAGGTGCCAGTGGACCTTGAACATGATCTTATTTAGCTACTGCTTCGCAGCTGCGGCGATGTTAGCAGCCGCTCTTTACCTTATCTTCAGACTGCGCCTGTTCGTGGCCACCAGCACAATGCTGCTTGGGGGCCTATTGCTCGTGTACGGACCGGCGTTTTTGAGCTACACTCTTTCGTCGGGAGAGCAATACTTTCTTATCAAGCTGTTTTCCGGGGCCTTTGTGGGGCCTCATCCGATTTTTTCGATAATCACATCGAAATTGGGCGATATTCATCCAGTTATTATCGCTATGAATCTATCCATCGGACTAATGTATGTCTCTATCATAGCTGGCATGGAGTTACGGAGCCAAGTCGCCCCAGCACAGCTAGTCGTCGTAGAGAAAGCATTGTCAGATTGGAAGTCGCACAAGCTTGAGGGCGAGTTGCGCGATCTTCGATTTTTCGGGATCATCATACTGGGTCTCGCATCGTTCATGATTTTCATTTCCTGGAAAGAAGATCATCTTAGGACGATTTCGGACTACTTCTCGATAAAGGACCAGCTCGCAAGAACTGCGTTCCGATCACATGGCGGCAGTCCCGATTACCTTTATCGGGTCATACTGAGCGCTGTCGCACCAATTTTTGTCGTCTGGGGCGGCATAACTGCCATTCTGAGGAAATCTTGGCTATTGGCAACATCCACATGCCTGCTCGTCGCGGCCACCATGCTCGGCAACGTTGCGACACTCAGCAAAGCCCCGCCGGCTTTCTTTGTCCTTCAGATAGCCACCGCAATTTTTCTCGTTTTCACCAACAGACTTTCATGGAAACTCCTATTCATTGGAGCTGTGTGCATTTTCTTTGTGATCAACGCCACCATGAGCTTGATGATGGTATTTCCCGATGCGAGTTCAGCATTTTCAGCTGCTTATTCCCGGGTGTTCGAAGCTGAAAACCAATCGCTATTTGAAAACTTTGCCACGTTTCCGCAGATTTATCCCCATATGTGGGGCACGAATATTCGCCCAATCGCAATCTTGACCGGCGAACCGTACACACCCGCGTACAGAATCGTGGCTCGTCTTTGGTACGGCACCGACGAAGTGACAAGTCCTTCGCTCTTTATCGCGGATGCATGGGCCGACTTTTCCTACTTGGGCGTAATCGTGTTCAGTTTCATTGCAGGGATCGTCTGTCGCTCTCTGGACCTCACGTTTCTAGCACTAGGCAAGTCGCCTCTAACGATTGCGATGCTGAGTGCGGCGGTATTCGGTATTCTCACGCTGTTAACGACGGCCCTCGGAACTGCGCTTCTCTCGGGCGGATTGTTGTTAGCGCCGATGCTAGCGCTTGCAGTCTTGGCTGCCGACCACCTTATTTTCGATAGGCTCAACACAAGAAGCTCATAATAATCGAGCTTACATGATTACCGATCGGATGCTTAGCTATGATGCCTCTCCGCGCAGTGTGCTCTGAACGAGCAGCACAAAATCAGCGACGAATTTCCGTGTCCGCCGATCAACATCGGGCTGCAGATCTCGAACGATTATGGTCTGCGTCTCCTCAGCGACAGCCAACATCTGATCAGCCAACGCTTGAGCGTCGTCTGCACTGAAGTAGCGTTCGACTCCGCCGGTCTGTTCGCGGTGAACGTCAAGGTCAGACAGTATCATTGGAACGCCAAATGACTTTGCTTCTTCGACAGTCGTACTCCACCCCTCGCACCTTGACGGGTTGATGAGCGCCATCGAGGTACGCAACAGAGCATAGACATGTTCCAGCGGTATCAAACCGAGATGACGAAAGCTCGAGTCGAGACCACGCACCTGGACTTGCCTCATTGTGCTTTCGAAGTAGCTAGGCTCGCGTGGATCGTAAGTGCTGCCAGAGGCGACAACCACAGCATCGATGCCACGTTGCTTAAGTAGACCGAGCGCATTGATAACGATTTGGTGGTTCTTGTGCCGCCAGAACTGATTAGGCAGATAGAAAAAGCGCTGTGGCAGGTCGTATTGATTGACGACATTAAGCGCGTTGGCGGCAAGCAACCTTGCGGCCGGCTCGGTCGCGAAACGTACCACCGAGACGCCGTTCGCTGAGCCGGGGTAGAACTTTCGGAGATCGTCGAGTGCGCTGGTGCTGCTCAACATGATGTGCCGAGCGGACGCCATCTGCACCCGAAAGCCGAGATCGCGTCGCCAATAAGCACGCCTAGAGAAAAGATGAGGGAGCTGGCGATGCTGGAAATCCGGGAACCAAGCAATTGCTGGAAACGGCAGACGCCAGCCAAAGAAACGCGCGGATTCAAACACTATGTCAACATGTCGAGAGTGGAACTCTGCAACTGCGGGTCCATCGATCCCAAATGCGATCGCGCTCCAGAGCGCGGTCCCCGCGCGATCGAATGCCGGCGATTGAACGACTTCCACAGCCGGAATGCTGCCGAGCGCCGCGATCTCCTCGGAATCATCCTTCGACCCGGCAAACAGCACCGGCTCGATCGTACCCGGACAATACCGGTTCAGCGCTGCAAACAAGTTGCGCTGATAATTGTACCCACCGGCCCAGAGCCGCCTCGAAACATGGTTGAACGCAACGCGTATTGGGGCGGATGTCACGATAGTTGCCCTTTGAACCAGGCCACGTAGTCGGCAAGGCCCTGGTCGAGCGCAATGCGCCAATCGAAGCCGATCTGGCGCAGCGTTGCATCGTCGGCCAGCAAGCTCGCGGGATCGCCGGGCCGGCTTATTCCCGAGTGTCGCACCACCGTGTTGCCGCCCCACAGTTTGATGAGGCCGGCTGCGATGTCGGCGACGCTGGTGCCTCGGCCCGACCCGCCATTGATGATCCGGAAGGTCTGCTGCGAGGAGGGTTGCGCGAGACTGGCAAGCAGCCTTGCGACATCGCGAACGTCGGTCCAATCACGGATTTCACTACCGGTCCCACCGAGCGTGAGCACCGGTTCCTTGGCCGCCAGCCGCGAGCAGATGTCCCAGAGCAGTTGCTTGCGCAGGTTGGGGCCGTAGACCGAGAACAGTCGAACGATGCTGCAATCGATGCCGAACGACTGCGCGTAGCTGCGGCACAATTGCTCCATCATCCATTTGTGCTGCCCGTAGGGCGACATCGGAGCCGGGACGGCACTCTCGGCAATCGGCCCGACATGGTCGGCGCCGTAGACGGCCGCGCTCGATGCCGCGATCACGGCGCAATCCGGCGCGGATCCCCGCAACCATTCGAGCAGCCGCGCCGTGCTCGCCACGGTTCGGGAAAAATCCTCGAACGGCCGCTCGATCGAGACGCCGACGGACGATCCGCCGGCCAGATGAAAGACGCGCGCCGGCAGCCCATGCGCAGCCGCGAGCGCGTTCAGATTGGCCGCGTCGATCTCACCGTTGATCCAGCTCTGCAAGCCAAGCTGCCGGGCTTCCGTTGCGGAAATCGCCCCGTGTCCGACACCGTGCACGGCATGGCCGGCTCCTGCCAGTTCCTGCACGAGATGGCGACCGATGAAACCGTTCGCGCCTGTGACCCAGACGATCATCGCTCAGGCCTTGTGACAGACAAAGGAGTAGAGCCGGCCGGGCCGGTTGTCGAAGCGTTCGGCAATCGACAGCAGCGAGCCGAACACCTGGCGCGACGCCAGCGCACCTCGCCACAGCGGGGCCACCGGAATCTTCTGCGACAGTCTGGTCACGATCGCGGCGCGCAGGGTCTCGCGCGTATACGGGAACAGGTTGATCGGGCTTTGCAGCGGCGCCAGCGTGTCGATCGCGGAAAATCCCGCGCTCGCCAGAGCGCCGGTGTAGCGATCGAGCAGGAAGGCATGTTCGCCGCCATAGAGATGATGCAACGGATGCTGGGCGAGGAACTGCGGCAGATCCGCTTCCTTGCTGATGACATGCTCGCGCGCCGCGATCAGCATGCCGCCCGGCCGCAGCACGCGAAACATCTCCCGGCATGCGCCCTCGAGATCACGCGTATGGTGCAGCACGGCGCGGGCGAACACGAGATCGAACGTCGCATCGTCGAACGGCAGCCGCTCGGAAAATTCCTCGACCACCCGGATCGGCAGCTGGGTCTGCTGCGCCAGATCCCGGATCGCCGCCGCGCCGACGATCGCGCTCGGATCAGGCTCCAGCGCCGTCACATCAAAGCCGTTGCGGGCGAGCGCGTAGCTCGCAATGCCGCGACCCGCCCCGACGTCGAGCGCGGTGCCGGAACGGCCAGCCAGCAGCGCGGCGACCGCCTGCCACTCTGAGCTCCTGAAATAGCGTTCAGCAGCGTCAGCCAGGGGATCGTCGTAGAATGCGTCGAGCACGAGCTGGCGCTGGTCCGGCTGATTGCGCAGCCAGACCACCGCTTCCTCCCAGGTGGTAAACTTGCGCTCACCGCTCATCGGGACCAAGCTCCCTCACCAGCACGGCCGGATTGCCCGCCACGATCGAGAACGGCGCGACATCCCGGGTCACCACCGCGCCTGCGGCAACGATCGCGCCCTGACCGATCGTCACACCGCGCAACACCATGGCGCCGGCGCCAACCCACGCATCGTCGCGAATCCGCACCGGACCTTCATCAAGCGAGATGTCGCTCGGATGTCCGCGCGTGAAAATGTCCTGGACCTGCCGGTGCCGCTCCGCTGCCCGCAGCGGATGGGTGAGATTGTCGAACACGTTCGCCGAATGCGAGATCAGCACGCGGTCGCCGATCTCGATCGAGGCCGCCGACCAGATCCGCGTGCCCTCGCCGACATAGCACCATTCGCCGATCTTGATCTCCCCGCCATGCGCGAAGGTCAGCAGCTCGCCCAGGATACGGCTGTTGCGGCCGACGACGATCTTGTCGGAATCGCCGCGGATGTTTCGGATCCTGGCCGAGCGCCCGAGCGCTGCGTCGGCCTGCAACCGGCAGGTCGCGCGACCGATCAGGCGCTGGATCAGGTAGTCGAGATTCATGCCGTCAACTGTAGGCACGCGACGGCACGCGACGACGCCGCGAGGTCATTGCCCTGCCCCTTGCCGGTATGGATGTCGAAGACGGTGGCGTCGGCGAGTGCCTCGGCGCTTTGGCGCGACCAGCCCTGCCGAGAATAGCCGAAATAGTCGACCTGGTGCGATGCCGCACCGAACGCCTCGATGATCCGCTCGATCATCGCGAGGTCGAACACCTGATACCAGCCGAGATTGTCGCGCTTGCCGAACGGCACGGAGATCAGGCAGGTCCCGCCGGGCTTGAGGATGCGCTTGAATTCCTTCACCGCGGGGACGAAGCCGTCGCGGTCGGTCTCGGCGTCGCGCGGATCGCCGGTGTAGAGCATCTGATTGTCGAGGCCGATGTGCTCGATCGTGGAAATGCTGGCGACGGTATCGAACACGTGGTCGCCGAACATCGTCTGGCGGAGATCGCCGAACACATAGGAATAGCCGTCACGCCAATAGCACCGCTTCTCCGGTGCCAGCGTCATGATGGTGAGGTCCGCGCCACGGAACGGCGGACGCTGCAACAGGAAATCGTGATTGAAGGTCGAGCCCGCGTCCAGCATCTTGCCGACGTTGGTCAACCGGCCATAGACCCAGGGATATTCGACCACGCGCTCGTCCATGGCGATGCCGTAGCCGGGCGGAAGCTCCTTTCCCGGCTGAAGCAGGCCCGTGTCGATCGCCGCGGTGATGGTGTCGCGCTTGACCGTCTGATAGCCCGGGCCGAACGGCCGTGGCCGCATCTTGAACAACGGCACGGCAAGCCCGTCGGCCGCCCATTTCAGTTGATGGATCAAGTCACTTGCAGACATTATCTCGGCCCGATCGCCCGCCCGCTGGCCGGCTCTGTGCCCCCCTCTAGCACGGCTCAATCCGCGCGACGAGATCGATAAACTGCGCCCATTGCGAGGCCTTGCCGTAGGTCTCCTGCACCCGCGCCCGGCCGGATGCGGCGATCCCGGCCCATTGCGGCCAGTCCCGCAGGCTGCTCGAAATCGCCTCCACGGCCCGCTCGGGAACATCATAGGTGCGCATCGTGACGCCGTCCTGCATCGCCGCCGGATAGTTTCCGGCGTCCGACACCAGCAGCGACCCGCAGCCCATCGCCTCGAAGCAGCGCATATTGCCGCGATCATTGCCGGCCATGTCGATCGCACCGTTGAGCACGATCTTCGCTGACCCGAACAGCTCGTAGAGATCCCGGCCGAACAGCGGCAGCCTCGCGATTCGCGCGATGACGTCGGGCCGCCGATGCTTGCCGAGCGGCAGCAATCGCCCGAGCGCGCTTTCGGCAAGCCGCGTCAGCCTCGACGCGTCGAGGCAGAACACGATGTTGCGATCGGCCGCGAGCGCCGCGACCTGTTCGAGCGTTCGGCCCCGCGCGCTGTGATGCCGCGAATATCCGCCGACGAACGCCACGTCGATCGGCCGCTCGCCGCGACCGTATTGCTCCATGACAGGATCGATCGCAGGGAAGAACAGCTCCGCCCGGCATCCTTTGTCGCGCCAGGCCTGGAGGATCGACGGGAAGTTGCCAAGCACCGCGCCATAGGAGGTGAGATCGGCATTTCCCGAGGGCGCCGCGCGCCAGCACAGCGTCTTCTTCACACAGCCCGGAAGCTTGGCGATGAACGCGCTCGGATAGCGCACCGGGTCGAGATTGTAGAACACTTCGGTTCCATGATGCTCGATCTGCGCGAGCAGGATGGCTTCGAGCGTCGGCGTCCCCTGAATGCCCTGTTCGCGCGCCCACTGGCGTTGCAGCGCCTCGTCATCGCCATTGGTGAAGAAGGCTTCGGGCGCGCCGTCGAGCACCGGCTTGAGAAAATGCGCCGCACCAAAACGATCGTGCAGGAACACGTCGCGCCGTGCCGCGAAGGACGACGCCTTTGCCGCGAGTTGATTCAGCCGCGGCAGATAGGACGGATAGAGACCGCTATTCTGGAACAGACGCATTGCTTACGCGGACCTTGCCAACAGCCATTTCATGTTCAGGTATGGCCAGATCCGGCCAACGGATTCCCAATCCCAGCGCTGCGTTGCCGTCAGCTGGCTAACCACCTTTCGGAGCGGCGCTTCGTCGACGAACTCGGCAAATGCCGGGACTTTCCGATCGAGCAGCTCCGCGGTCCAACCGGCCAACGGTCCATTCAGCCATTCCGGCATCGGCGAGTTGAAGCCGACCTTGCGGCGCGCGGTGCGGATACTCTCAGGCATCAGGTTCGCCATCGCCTGACGCGCAATCACCTTGGTCATGCCATCGGCCGACTTGCTCGCTTCCGGCAGCGCCATCGTATAGGTCACCAACCGCCAGTCCATGAACGGCATGCGGACCTCGATCCCATGCGCCATCGAGAGCCGGTCGAAATTGCGCAGAATGGTGGGCAGCGTGGTCGAGTGGAACATGCGGTAGAGACGTCGGTTCAGAGCACCCCACGTATCCGGCAGTCGATCGTTCTCGGCGACCAGCGGCAACGCCGCAGGGATCGCAGTCAGGCCTCCTCGCAGGAAATAGTGGCCCTGGCGGCTGATCATCTGCGCCCGCAAGAAGTCGATGCCGCGCTGCGCCAGTTGCGATCGCGACATCAGCGCAGCCGCAGCGTTGCGGATCCGGAACGCGGCCGACTGTCCTTCCTGAAAGTAAGCGCCCATCAACTCGTCCGCGCCATGGCCATCGAGCGACACCGTGACGTTCTGACGCCGCAGCTCGCGATAGATCAGCCATGGCGCGCTCGGCAGCCCGATATAGACGTCGTCATTGTCGTCGAGGATGCGGTCGAGGTCGGTGAGCGCATCGGAGCGCCCGATCGCGAGGAAGCTCGGCGCCACCTTGGCCCAGGCGGCCGCTTCCTCCGCCATCGGCCGCTCGTCATTGCTGGCGCCGGGAAAGGTCGCGACAAAGGCGTGCCGCCAGGCGGTCGAGTCGCGCGGGCCCATGCCGGCCCTCTCATGGGTTGCCATGGCGCAGATCACCGCGGATGAGTCGAAGCCGCCGGACAGGCAGGTCCCGATCGGAACGTCACTGCGCATCCGCAACGCAACGGAATCCTGGAACAGGTCGCGAAAGCGCTCGACGCGCTCGGCTTCGGTGCCCGGGACATCGGGCAGATGGTCCACGGTCCGCCACCAGCGGCGGACCTGCACGCGTCCCTGCCGCAACCACATGCAGTGGCCGCCCTGCAGGCGACGAAGTTGCGAATACAACGTCCGCTCGCTGCCCTCGATTCCGAACGGGTCAAGCAGCAGCCGCCGGGCCACGTCGATGTCGAGCGACGCCTCGATCAGTCCGCTCCGCGCCAGCGCCCGCTGCTCGGACGCAAACACGAACCGCTCGGACGATAGCGCATACAGCAGCGGCTTGATGCCGAAGCGATCGCGGGCAAGGAACAGCTCGTCCGTCGTCGTATCGTAGATCGCCAGCGCCCACATGCCGTTGAAGCGCAGCAGCATGTCTTCGCCCCAGGCCTGCCAGGCGGCAAGGATCACTTCAGTATCGGACTGGCTGCGGAACACCGCGCCCTTCGCCTCGAGCTCGCGCCGCAATTCGAGGAAGTTATAGATCTCGCCATTGTAGACGATCACATGGCGGCCATCGCGTGACGCCATCGGCTGATAGCCGCCCTCGCCGGGATCGATGATGGCGAGCCGACGATGGCCGAAGGCGACGTTCCGCTTGGCGTTGAACCAGGTGCCCTCGCCGAACGGACCGCGATGCGCGATCAGGCTGGTGAGCCGCGAGATGTCGGCCGGCTCCACCGGGGCGCCGCGCAGATTGACGATGCCTGCGATACCACACATGTCTACACGGCCTTGAAGGGCAAGAAGCGACTGATGATGATGCGCAGATCGCGCGAGCAGACGGCGCGATACGGACCAAGTTGCGACGCCGCGACGGCGGCGACGAAGATCACCGCCGCCGATACGCCGTAGAGCGACACCACATACCACCATGACGGCGCTTGGTCGAATGCGGTGTGACCAAGCTGAGAGCGCAGCACCAGCGCAATGGCAATCCCGGTAGCCAGCGGGATCACGACGAAATGCAACATCCTTGACCACATCCCGGACAGCCTGAAGGTTCGCCGCAGCAGCAGCACCGTGATCACCATCTGGGCGACCATCCCGACACAGGAGCTCCAGCCGGCGGCCTGCCAGCCGAAAACCGGCAGCGCGATGGCGCTGGTCGCGAGCGTGAAGATGCCCGTGACCAGCGAGATCAGCGCGTTGGAGCTGGAGCGCCCCTGCGACAGCAGATAGTACGCAAACACGTTGGCGCTCGATCCCAATATCCCGCTGATCGCAAGCACCACCAGCACCTGCTGCGCCTCGGCGGCGACTTCGGCGCCGGTCCATCGATACAGCAATGCGTCGGCGACCGGGATCAGACCGCCGAGCGCGCTCGCGGCGAGCACGTTGAGAATCCAGGACGAGCGCAGCAGCAGGTCGACCCTGCGTTCGTCATCCTCGTTTTGCAGTGTGCTGAAGAACGGAAACAAGATCTCGCCGATCTTCAGCACGCCGATATAGACCGCCTCTTCCAGCCGCTGCGCGACACTGTAGAAGCCGACGAATTGCGGCTGCAACAACGCACCGAGCAGATAGCGGTCCGCCTGGCCGGCGAACAGCGCGCCGCTCTGCGCGGCGACTTGCCAGCCGCCGAGCTTGACCAATGCCCGCAACGCGCCTCGATCGAGCGCCGGCCGTGCCAGCCAATCGCTGATCGCGAGCCGCGACCAGGCGAAGGCCATCAGCAGATTCGTCGCGAAGCCCAGGGCCTGACAGCCGAGGAAGGTCGAGGCGCGCGGCGCGTGCGGGATCAGCAGCAGCATCGACATCGTCGTCACCACCGTGCCGGCGATGCTGATCGCCGCGATCCGCCGGTAGTCCTGACGTGCGGTGAACAGCGACTGGAAGACCGCGAACAGGCACTGGCACAGCCAGCCGGTGCCGGCCAGCGCGAAGGCAAGCCCGAGATCGTCGCCCGCGGGACCGCCGAGGTGAAATCCCAATCGCGCGAGCGGCGCGCCGGCAAAGGCAAGCAGTGCCGCGATCACACAGCCGCCAACGATAGCGAGCGCAAGGGCGGTCGCGAAGAACCGCCGCGCCGCGTCGCGATCGGTCGGTTCAAGTCTTTGTGCAAGCTCACGCGCGGTCGAAAGGCCAAGTGCGTTGCTGAACATCAGCGCCGGAGCGACACAGGCCGTGACGAGGCCGGCAACACCGAAGGCAGCGAGGCCAAGGCGGAAAATCACGAATGGCAGGATCGCGAGATTGAGCAGCACCGCAACCGCAAAGGCGGTCGCGTTCCATGCCGAGTTGCCGAGCAGATGGGATGGACCCTTCTTCACCGCCATGCCCGCTTTTGGTCCATCGCCTCGATACGCCTCAAGTGCCTCTTGCATAAGGCAAACCCCGGCACGGTGACCGGCTAGCAGCCGGCAGGGTGATTGTCGAGGGTGGGCGGGCGGCGCGGACCGGCTAACAGGCGTGGGTCGGGCGCAAATCACACAAAAGCAGTAGCCGATCTCTCGGGGAACCATGACGGTTCGTTTCCGGTCCGCGCTGTCGTCCGGGTAACAGTTGGAAAGACCTGCCAAATTGTCTAAGGCAGAGTGGCCGAAGCCCCCAGAGCGGCCCGCCAAGCAAGAGGTGTCTCAATGCCCTTCCCCCGCGCATCCCAAGCCCTGTACCGTTTCACCGTGCTGGATCTGACCCGGGTCCGGTCGGGGCCGACCTGCGTGCGCCAGCTCGCAGACTGGGGCGCCAATGTCATCAAGATCGATGCGCTGCTGGAAGACGGCGGCGGCGAGCAGCCGGGCGGCCCCCGCGGCGGGTCCGACTTCCAGAACCTGCACCGCAACAAGCGGGCCATGACGCTGAACCTGAAAGACCCCAAGGGGCTCGAGGTGTTCAAGCGGCTGGCCGAGCAGGCCGACGTCGTCGTCGAAAACTTCCGGCCGGACGTCAAGGCCAAGCTCGGCATCGACTATGAGAGCATCCGCGCAATCAATCCGAAGATCGTCTATGGCAGCATCTCCGGGTTCGGCCAGGACGGCCCCTATCACAAGCGCCCAGGCTTCGATCAGATCGCCCAAGGCATGGGCGGCCTGATGTCGGTGACCGGCGCCCCCGGCGAAGGACCGATGCGGGTCGGCATCCCCGTGGCCGACCTGACTGCGGGCCTGTTCTGCGCGATCGGCATCCTCACCGCGCTGCTCGAGCGCGACGTCTCAGGCCAGGGCCAGTGGGTGCAGACCTCGCTGCTACAGGCGCAGATCTTCATGCTGGATTTCCAGGCGGCGCGCTGGCTGATGGAGAAGGAAGTCGCCAAGCAGGCTGGCAACAACCACCCGACCTCGATCCCGACCGGCGTGTTCAAGACCTCCGACGGCTACATCAACATCGCCACCACAGGCGGCCGGATCTGGGAGCGCTGTGCCCAGGCGATCGGCGCGCCCGACCTGATCACCGATCCCGACTACGCCACGGCGCCGGCGCGCTCGAAGAACCGCGACGCGCTGAATGCGCGGATCAACGCGCTGACCGAGAAGAAATCGACCGAGACCTGGGTGCAGGAATTGAACGCCGCCGGCGTGCCGTGCGGACCGATCTACGCGATCGACCAGATGTTCGAGGATGCCCAGGTCAAGCATCTCGGCATGGCCCAGCACGTGCCCAATGACGAGAACCGGCATATCCAGCTGGTCAGCCAGCCGGTGACGCTCTCGCGGACGCCAAGCAAGATGGCGGCGCGGCCGCCGGAATTCGGCGAGCAGACCGAGGAGGTTCTGACCGAGTTCGGCTTCGGCACGGACGAGATCGCCGAGCTTCGGCAGCGCAAGGTGGTTTGACGGTACCAAACCACCAGTCCATCGATTCGAGACTCGTCCGAGCCCAAACCGCGGCTACGCCCGCGCCGGCCGCACCATGCGTCCGAGGCCTGTGATCGCCTTGTCGATCACCGGCCAGAACAGCAGCACGATCGCCAGCGTCGTGATGGTGCCGACGAGGCCGTTCGACCAGAACACCTTCATGTCGCCGCCGGACCCGATCATCGAGAGCCGGAACGCATCCTCGGCGCGGCTGCCGAGCACCAGCGCCAGCGTGAATGGCGCGAGCGGGATGCCAATCTTCTTGAAGACGTAACCGACGACGCCGAAGCCCAGCATCAACCAGATGTCGAACATCGCATTCTGGATCGCATAGGCGCCGATCGCGCAGGACACCACGATCATCGGCGCGACGGCCGCGAACGGCACCCGCAGGATCGAGGCGAAGATCGGCACGGTGGTCAGCACCAGCACGAGGCCGACGACATTGCCGAGATACATCGAGGCGATCAGGCCCCAGACGAAATCCTTGTGCTCGACGAACAGCAGCGGCCCGGGGTTGAGGCCCCACACCATCAGCCCGCCGAGCAGGATCGCCGCAGTCCCCGAGCCGGGGATGCCAAGCGCGAGCATCGGCAGCAGCGCCGAGGTGCCCGAGGCATGGGCCGCGGTCTCCGGCGCGAACACGCCCTCGATGCGGCCCTTGCCAAAGCTCTCCTGATCCTTGGAGAAGCGCTTGGCGAGGTTGTAGCCCATGAAGGAGGCGGCGATCGCACCGCCCGGCGTGATGCCGAGCCAGCAGCCGATCACCGACGAGCGCAACAGGGTCACCCAGTATTTCGGCAGGTCCTTCCATACCGAAAGCACGACCCGCAGGGAGATGCCGGCGGCGTGCCCGCGCAGCGCCAAGCGCTCCTCCATCGTGAGCAGGATCTCGCTGATGCCGAACAGGCCGATCACGGCGACGAGGAAGTTGATGCCGCGCAACAGTTCCGCGGAGCCGAAGGTCATGCGCAGCTGTCCGGACACCGTATCCATGCCGACGCCGGCGAGCAAAAGCCCGAGCGACATCGAGATGACCGTCTTGTGCTTGGCTTCGCGGCCGAGCCCGACGAAAGAGCAGAACGTCAGGAGGTAGACGGCGAAGAATTCCGGCGGGCCGAACTTCAGCGCGAACGACGAGATCATCGGCGCCAGGAAGGTGATCAACAGCACCGCGACCAGCGAGCCGATGAACGACGAGGTGAACGCCGCGGTGAGCGCTTCCGCCGCCTTGCCCTGCTGCGCCATCGGATAGCCGTCGAACGTGGTCGCGACCGACCAGGCCTCACCGGGGATGTTGAACAGGATCGAGGTGATGGCGCCGCCGAACAGCGCGCCCCAGTAGATGCAGGACAGCATCACGATGGCCGATGTCGGGTCCATCGTGAACGTCAAGGGCAGCAGAATCGCGACGCCGTTGGGACCACCGAGCCCGGGCAGCACGCCGACGAAGATGCCGAGCACGAGGCCCACCATCATCAGCAGCATCGTCTTCCAGGTCAGCAGGACGGCAAAGCCGTGCAGCAGGAGACCGAAGGCTTCCATGTCGCGAGATCCTGTCGGTCGCTCAGTAGCCGAAGGCCGCTTCGAGCGGCCCCTTCGGCATGATGACGTCGAATGCGATGTCGAAGGTCACGAACATCACGGCGGTGAAGATGAAGGCGGTAAGCAGCGACTTCCACAGCGCGATCCTGCCGACGATGCGCATGAAGCCGGCGATCAAGAGGAAGCTCGCGACATAGAGCCCGAGATATTGCGTGGCGAGGCAGAACAGGAAGGTCGGCACGAACACCGCCATCACCCGGCGAAGTTGCGCGCGGGTGACGAAGGTCTGCGCGGCCTCGCGGCGCGAGACGAAGGCGGCGCCCAGGCCATAGAGGCTGGCGGCGCCGAGGATCACCGAAAGATAGAACGGAAAATAGCCCGGCTGCGGCCCGGTCGAATCCCACGATGCGCCGGTGCGCCAATTGTCCCAGCCGAGCACCAATGCGAGCGCCAGCAGGAGCAGCGAGGTGACGACGTCGACGGCGCCGGTGCTGACGACCGCAGGCGAGTCGTCTGCGGGCGCGGTCGGATCGTCGACGACGATTTCAAGATCGGTGTTGGACATCGATGGGACGGTCAGGGTTGCGAAGGCAACGATGGGGATAGCCCGCTGACGCAAGCACCGTCAATGCGGCCTTCAGCTAACATCCGCGCGCTCGGGAAACGCGCTCGCAAGTGCAGCACGATCCGCAGCGAGCACGCCGCGCTCGGTGATCAATCCCGTCACCAGCCGCGCCGGTGTGACATCGAAGCCGAAATTGGCGACCGACGAGCCGTCCGGAACCACACGTATGGTCTCGATTCGTCCATCCGCCGTCCGTCCGGTAAGATGCGTCACTTCGCGGGCCGCGCGCTGCTCGATCGGAATCTGCCTGATGCCGTCATCGATGCGAAAATCGATGGTCGGCGACGGCAGCGCAACATAGAACGGCACGCCGTTGTCGTGCGCTGCGAGTGCCTTCAGATAGGTCCCGATCTTGTTGCAGACGTCGCCATTGGCGGCGACGCGATCGGTGCCGACGATCGCCAGATCCACCATGCGATGCTGCATCAGGTGGCCGCCGGTGTTATCCGGGATCACAGTGTGCGGCACGCCGTGGTGTCCGAGTTCCCAGGCTGTCAGCGAGGCGCCCTGATTGCGCGGCCGGGTCTCGTCGACCCAGACATGGACCGCAATGCCGCGGTCATGGGCCTGGTAGATCGGCGATGTCGCCGTCCCCCAATCGACGGTTGCAAGCCAGCCGGCATTGCAATGCGTGAGCACAGTGACCGGCTCACCCGGTTTCTTGGTCGCGGCGATCGCCTCGATCAGGCCGAGACCGTGGCGGCCGATCTCGCGGTTGATCTCGACATCCTCATCGGCGATCTCGCGGGCCCGGGCATAGGCCGCCTCCGTGCGGGCTGACGCGGCGAGCGGCGCGAGTGCGCGCTGCATCTCGTCCACGGCCCATCTCAGATTGATCGCGGTCGGCCGGGTCGCGGCCAGCATCCTGCCGGCGCGATCGAGCGCTGCGTCGGAGGCATCTGACCGCATCGCGAGCGCCATGCCGTAGGCGGCGGTGGCGCCGATCAGCGGTGCGCCGCGGACCAGCATCGAGCTGATCGCCTCACCGGCCTCATCAGCGGTGGCGATCCTGGCGACGACGAACTCATGCGGCAGCCGGCGCTGATCGATCGCGCCGACCGACCAGCCGTCGGGCTCGAGCCAGATGCTGCGAAAATGGCGTCCGTCCACTTTCATGTGCGTAATACCCGTGCGGCGACTGCATCGAGCTTGGCGAGCAACTGCGGATCGCGTGCCGCTGGGGCCGTGATCAGCGCGGTATCGAGCGCGCGATCCGAACCGATCGGACACGGCTCGTGCTCGCGCGGGAAATCCCGCGCCAGGCGCGCGACCAGCGCCTTTGCCTTCTCGGCATTCGAATTCAGCACGCGGATGATATCCTGCACCGTGACCGCATCATGGGCCGGATGCCAGCAGTCGAAATCGGTGACCATGGCGACGCTGGCGTAGCAGATCTCGGCCTCGCGGGCGAGCTTGGCTTCCGGCATATTGGTCATGCCGATCACCGAATAGCCCTGCGACTTGTAGGTCAGGCTTTCGGCGAGCGAGGAGAATTGCGGCCCTTCCATGCAAAGATAAGTGCCGCCCTGCGCGAACGCGATGGCTTCGGCTTCGGCCGCGGCGGCGAGATGCTTCGTGAGCAACGGCGACACCGGATGCGCCATCGAGACATGCGCGACGCAGCCCTTGCCGAAGAACGAGCTCTCGCGCTTGTAGGTGCGATCGACGAACTGATCGACCAGCACGAAGGTGCCCGGCGGCAGGTCTTCCTTGAACGAGCCGCAGGCGGACAGCGCGACCAGGTCGGTAACCCCTGCCCGCTTCAGCACGTCGATATTGGCGCGATAGTTGATGTCGGACGGCGACAGCGCGTGGCCGGGGCCATGCCGCGGCAGGAACACGATCGGCAGCCCCGCCATCTCGCCACGCCGCAGCGTCGCTGATGGTTCGCCCCAGGGGCTCGCGATCGCCTCCTCGCGGACGTTGTCCAGGCCCGGCAGGTCGTAGATGCCGGACCCGCCGATGATTCCGAGAACGGCTTTGGTCATGATCGCTCCTCGCGGTACCGCAACGGCGCCGGAGGGGTTGACCCAGCCCGATCGGGCTTGCCGGACGTTCGGCCATACTGCGGCGCAGTAATCACTGCGGCGCTGCCGCTTGCAAGGTGATTCCGGCCCGAAGGTAAAGCAATCGGGCCGGTCATTGCGGGACGGTGCACAAAGCCTCGGGCGCTACTTCGCGACGAACCCCGCTTCCTTCATCAACGTGGCGTTCTGCTTGTCGTCATCTTCGAGGAACTCGATCATGTCCTTGCCGGTGAGGAAGATCGGCTTCAGCGCCTGCTTCTCCATGTAGTCCTTGTATTCCGGCGTCTGTGTCACCTTCTGGAACAGGTCGACATAGAACGCCTGCTGCTCCTGGGTGACCTTGCCCGGCAGGAACATCGCGCGCAGCATCAGATACTGCACGTCCAGCCCCTGTTCCTTGCAGGTCGGGATGTCGTTCCAGGATTGCGTGTCGGTGACCTTGGTCTTGTAGGAGATGCGCTCCTTGTCGAACACGCAGAGCGCACGAACCTGGCCGGCGCGCCAGACTTCGAGGTTCTCGCTGGGATTATTGACATTGGATTCGGTGTGGCCGCCGACCAGCTGGGTCGCGGCCTCGCCGCCGGACTTGTACGGCAGATAGGAGAATTTCGCGCCGGTCTTCTGTTCCATGAACACGGTCAGCACGTGGTCTTCGCGCTTGGAGCCGGTACCGCCCATCTTGAACGGCGCGCTCGCGGCCTTGGCAGCGTCGATGAACTCCTTCACGGTCTTCGGACCGCTGGCATTGTCCCACAGCACGAACTGGTCGAGCGCGATCACCGACACCGGCGTGAGGTCGCGCCAGTTGAAGGGAATCTTGGCCGACAGCGGCAGCATGTAGATCAGCGAATAGGCGATCAGCACCTTGTTGGGATCGCCCTCGCTCGACTTCATGTACATCAGCGCTTCCGCGCCGGACGCGCCGCCTTTCAGCGACACCACCATCGGCTGCTTCATCAGATTGTTCTTCTGGATCGCCGCCTGCATCATGCGCGCCATCTGGTCGGAGGCGCCGCCGGCGCCGGCCGCGACCACGATTTCGACCGGCTTGCTCGGCTCCCAACCGGCAAACGCCGGCGTGCTCAAGAGCAGGGCCGCGATTGCAGCCGTGGTTTTTACAATCTGTCCCACGTGTTTCTTCCCTATCTATTTGTTCGGCTTGGCAAACCTGCGAGGTGGCGGGTGCGGTCATTGTGCCGAGAATAAGGGTGAGTTCAAGCCGCGAACTGCCGCACGACCTATGACTTTGGAATGAGGTGGCTTTGCCCGTCTACGATTCTGCAACCGCATCAAGATTGTCGTCCCTGCGAAATCAGAGACGACGACGGGGATGGTTCTCCGTTCAAGATGCCAAACACATAACCGGTGTCATCGCCCGGCCTTGACCGGGCGATCCAGTATTCCAGAGACAGTCGTTGTTGAGCCGATGGGCCGCGGCGTACTGGATCGCCCGGTCAAGCCGGGCGACGACAGCTGAGGCTGGGGATGAAGAGCAGATCGGAAACTGCCGCTACTTGCCCTTGAAGTTCGGCGCCCGCTTGTTGAGGAAGGCGTCCATGCCCTCGCGGAAATCCTCGCTCATATAGGCGCGCAGGATCAGGTCCTCGCCTTCCTCGCGCGACAGCGTGCGGCGGATGCGGCGGACCGCCTCCTTGGTCACCTCCAGCGTGATCGGGGCGTGGCCGGCGACCAGCTTTGCGGTCTCGTTGGCACGACGCTGCAACGTCTCGACGTCGGGGACGACCTCGTTCAGGAGCCCGAGCGACAGCGCTTCGGGTGCCTCGACCAGGCGCGCCTTGAAGATCAGGTCCTTGGTGCGCGCCGGACCGATCAGCGACACCAGCCGCGAGATGTTGGACATCGAGAGGCAGTTGCCGAGCGTGCGCGCGATCGGGAAGCCGATCCGCGTCGCCTCGGTGCCGATGCGGATGTCGCAGCAGGCGGCGATCCCGGCGCCGCCGCCGGTGCAGGCGCCGGCGATCGCCGCGATCACGGGCACGCGGCACTGTTCGAGCGTTCCCAGCACGCGATCGATCCGCGCTTCATAGTCCAGCGCATCCTGCGCGGTCTTGAAGGCGCGAAACTGCGAGATGTCGGTTCCGGAGGCGAACGCCTTGTCGCCGGCACCGGTCATGATCAACGCCTTGATGGAGTGATCCTGATTGATGCTCTCGCAGATCGACGCCATCTGCTCGTACATCGCAAAGGTCAGCGCGTTGCGCGCCTGCGGCCGGTTGAACGTGATGCGCGCGATCCCGTCCTCGACGGAGTAGAGCAGGTCTTCGGTCGACGTGACGGGCGCGTTCATGTCTCGCTCTTTCTGTTCGTTACGATTCGATTTTCAGGCCAAGGCCACTCAAGCGACTTTCGACGCCTGTCCGGCGTCGCGTCCCTTCAGGACCTCCATCGCCGCCAGCACGCCGCCGCTGCGATGCGGCACCTTGGCGAGATCGAGACCCATCTCGACGCCCGACAACGTGCCCATCAGCATCAGATCGTTGAAGTGGCCGATGTGGCCGATCCGGAACACCTTGCCCTTGACCTTGTTGAGGCCGGTGCCGAGCGACATGTCGAAATGATCCAGCACGACCTTGCGGAAATGGTCGGCGTCGTGGCCATCGGGCAGGCGCACCGCGGTCAGCGCCGGCGAATGCGCGCCCTGCTCCTGGCACTGCGTCTCCAGACCCCAGACCTTGATCGCGGCACGCGTCGCTTCGCTGTGGCGCTTGTGGCGCGCGAACACGTTCTCGAGCCCCTCCTCCTCCAGCATCTTGACGGCCTCCCTGAGGCCGAACAGCAGATTGGTGGCGGGCGTATACGGCCAGGTGCCGGCCTTGTTGATGTTGATGACCTCCTGCCAGTCCCAGTAGGAGCGCATCCCCGGATTGGCCTTGGCCGCGGCCAGCGCCTTCTCCGACACGGCGTTGAAGCCGAGGCCAGGCGGCAGCATCAATCCCTTCTGCGAGCCCGCGATCGAGACGTCGATGCCCCAGGCGTCATGCTCATATTCGAGCGAGCCGAGGCCGGAGATGGTGTCGACCATCAGCAGCGCCGGATGCTTCAGGGTGTCGAGGATCTTGCGCACGTTGAGCGGATAGGTCACGCAGGCGGTCGAGGTCTCGTTATGGACCATGCAGACGGCCTTGATCTTGTGCGCTTTGTCGGCAGCGAGCCGTGCCTCGATCTGCTCGAGGTCGGCGCCATGGCGCCAGTCACCCGGAATGAAATCGACGTCGAGCTTGAACTTGTCGGCGATGCCGTGCCACAGAACCGCGAACTGGCCGGTCTCGCACATCAGCACCTTGTCGCCGGGTTGCAGGGTGTTGACGATCGCGGCTTCCCAGGCGCCGGTCCCCGACGAGGGGTAGATGATCACGGGCTGCTTGGTGCGGAACACACGCTGCATCGCCGACATCACGGCAAAGCCGATCTCGGCAAATTCGGCACCGCGATGATCCATGGTCGGCATGTCCATCGCCCGCAGCACCCGGTCCGGCACGTTGGTCGGTCCCGGAATCTGCAGAAAATGCCTTCCAGTGTGCACGGTCATGAGCGTCTTTCCCGGTCTTGCCTTGGTCTTGGTAAGCCGCTCGCATATCACTATTCTCAGGCTTTGTCCTAGGCCCGGTGGGGAGCCGTCATGCATATCTGACAGCGCTCCCGCCGGGTCCACGCCCCTCATTCGGCGGCCACCACCTTGCCGGACGCCACCCCGCCGCTCACCTCCTCGAACGGCCGCTCGGGGTGCATCAGAAACGCCGAGAAACCACCGAGCAGCAGCAGGCCCATCGACATCAGGAACGGCAGGTACCAGTTGCCGGTGGCGTCGATGACGAAGCCGGCGACCAGCGGCGAGACGATCGCCGCGAAGGCCGAGCCGGTGTTCATGAGGCCGGCCGCGGTGCCGGAATATTTCGGCGCGATATCCATCGGGATCGACCACATCGGGCCGATCACGAGCTCGGCACAAAAGAAGCCGGCCGACAGGCAGAGCGCGACCACCGTGATGTCGTGCACGAACAGGATCGGCATCAGCGACAGCAGCGCGCCGGCGAAGCCCACGACCGTCACGCTGAGCCGCGCCAGCCGCACATTGCCCGTGCGTTCGAGAATGCGGTCGGAGATGACGCCGCCGACGCTGTCGCCGATGACGCCCGCGAAAAACACGCCGGATGCGAACAGCGCCGAGTTCTTCAGATCGAGGCTGTAGTTGTTCTTGAAGAACAGCGGCAGCCAGTTGAGATAGAGCCACAGGCACCAGCCGTAGCAGAAATAGGTCAGCGTCACCGGCCACATCCGCTGCAACAGCGGTCCCCACGGCACCTTGGGCCGCTCGCCTTGCGGCCGCGGCGGCAGCGTCGCGAGCTCAGCTTCCGTGATCGAGCGGTGATCCCTCGGCTCGTTGCGGAAGTACCAGACCCACACGACGCCCCAGATCAGACTGACGACACCGAGCACGACGAATGCGCCGCGCCAGGTCAGCCAGAGGATCAGGAGCGCAACGACCGGCGGGGTCACCGCATTGCCGAGCCGCGCGAACGAGTGGGTCAACCCTTGCGCGAAACCGCGGCGCTTGGCGGGCGTCCAGTACTGCATGGCGCGGGTCGCGGTTGGAAACGTCGCGCCTTCGCCGAACCCCAGCGCGAAACGCGCGATGAACAACGCCGCCAGGCCATGGACGAAGCCGGTCATGATGGTCGCCGCGGCCCAGATCATGCCGCACCAGAACAGGGTCTGGCGCGGCCCGAAGCGATCGCCGACCCAGCCGCCGATCACCTGGAACAAGAGATAGGGATAGGCGAAAGCCGAGAACACCAGGCCGAGCTCGGTGTTGGACAGGCCGAGCTCCTTCTGGATCTCGCCGGCCGCGGTGCCGATGTTCACCCGGTCGACGTAAGTGATGAAATACATCACGCACAGCATGGCCAGCACGACATGGGTGGCCTTGAATCGAAGCCTCATATCCTCCCCTTCCCTGATCCGCGTCTATTCTGAGTTCGTTGACCTGCGGAATGCGGTGGCAGCTAGGTGCTGACCACCTTCAGATGTGGCGAGGCATTGCGCTGGTCGCGCTGCTCGAGCAGCTTCATCGCCGCCTCGACGCCGCCCTTGCGGTGCGGGACGCCGGCCACCGAAAGACCCATCTCGACGCCGGTGAGCGCGCCCAGCAATGTCAGCTCGTTGCACTCGCCGAGATGACCGATGCGGAACACCTTGCCGGCGACCTTCGACAGGCCGGAGCCGAGCGACATGTTGAAATTGTCGAGCACGGTCTTGCGGAACGCATCGGCATCATGGCCGGGCGGCATCAGCACCGCGGTCAGCACCGGCGAGAACTCCGCGGGTTCCTGGCAGAGCACGTCGAGCCCCCATTGATTGACGGCGGCTCGCGTCGCAGCTGCGAGCCGCTGGTGGCGGGCGAACACATTGTCGAGCCCCTCCTCCAGCAGCATCGCGATGGCCTCGCGCAGCCCGTACAGCAGGTTCGTCGCCGGCGTATAGGGGAAGAAACCGTTGGCGTTCGGCTTCAGCATTTCCTCCCAGTCGAAATAGGAGCGCGGCATCTTGTTGCTGCGCGACGCGGCGCGTGCCTTGTCCGAGATCGCGTTGAAGCCGAGGCCGGGCGGCAGCATGAAGCCCTTCTGCGAGCAGCTGACGCTGACATCGACCTTCCATTCGTCGTGGCGGTAATCGACCGAGCCGAGCGAGGAGATGGTGTCGACCATCAACAGCGCCGGATGCGCGGCGCGATCGATCACATCGCGGATCTCCGCGATGCGGCTGGTGGCGCCGGTCGAGGTTTCGTTGTGAACGACCATCACCGCCTTGATGCTGTGCGCGGTGTCGGCGGCAAGCTTTGCTTCGATCAGGGCAGGGTCGGCACCGCGCCGCCAATCGCCGGGAATGAAGTCGACCTCGATCCCGAACCGGCCGGCCAATTGACGCCACAGGGTGGCGAAATGGCCGGTCTCGACCATCAGGACCTTGTCGCCGGGCGACAGCGTGTTGACGATTGCGGCTTCCCAGGCTCCGGTCCCCGACGACGGGAAGATCACCACCGGGCCCTTGGTCTGAAAGACCTTGGCGCTGCCCTCCAGCACCGTCCGGCCGAGCTCGCCGAATTCAGCGCTACGGTGGTCGATGACCGGCATGTCCATGGCGCGAAGAACGCGATCCGGGACCGGGCTCGGGCCCGGAATCTGGAGAAAATGGCGTCCCTGATGCATGAAAACCTCCCGATCGCCGTGTCCCGGCGCGCTGTCGGATCATTTTGCATTCATTTTTTGTCTTTTCAATCCAAATTTGGTATTCGATCGAAGACGTCGACGCAATCAAATCGGCAAACTATTGTCTTGAATATGAAATCCACGATTCCCGAAGCCGGGGTTCCGTTCACCCCGCCCGCCACCGGCAATGGCGACGACCGCCAGGAAGCCTCGCTGCACGGCGAGATCCTGCTGCGGCTTCGCGACTATGTGGTTGAAGGCAACATCGCGGAGGGCGCCCGCGTTCCGGAGCGGCAGCTCTGCGAAATGCTTGGAATTTCCAGGACGCCGCTGCGTGAAGCGCTCAAGGTGCTGGCCGCCGAAGGCCTGATCGAGCTCTTGCCCAATCGCGGCGCCCGGGTGCGCCAGCTCAGCCAGCGCGACCTCGCGGAACTGTTCGACGTGATGGCCGGGCTGGAGGGCCTCGCCGGCCGGCTGGCCTGCGAGGCCATCACGGACGAGGAAATCACCGCGATCGAGCGGCTGCACTACGAGATGTACGGCCACTATCTGCACCGCGACATGCACGGCTATTTCCAGGTCAACCAACAGATCCACGAGAGCATCGTCGCGGCCGCACGCAACGACACCCTCAAGACGGCCTATGCCAATTTCGCCGGCCGGATCCGCCGCGTCCGCTACTCCGCCAATTTCGCCCGCAAGCGGCAGCGCTGGGCCGAGGCGATGCGGGAGCACGAGGCGATCCTCGATGCGCTGCGCCGCCGCGCCGGGAACGAACTGGCCGACATCCTGTTCCAGCACCTGCGCAACAAGCGAAGCGCCGCCATCGAGCATCTTGCGGAGGAGCAGGATGGCACCCCTGAGGCCGCGCCTCACGACCGCTAGCCTCGCGCGCAGCCTTGCTCATTTTGTATTCATAATGTAATTCGGACCTCAATCGAATGAATAATTCACGGCCGATGTTGGTTGTGCCGTGGATCACAGCGGATCCGGGATGAAGAACGCCTCCTCGCTCGAACAGCTCCTGCGGTCCGAACTGACCGGCGACGTGTTTTTCGACGCCTTCAACCGGGGCCGCTACGCGACCGATGCCTCGTTCTACCAGATCATGCCGGCCGGCGTGGTGGTGCCCCGCACCGTCGACGAGGCGCTGCGAACGCTTGCGATCGTCCGCGACGCCGGGCGGATCGTGACGCCGCGTGGCGGCGGCACCTCGCAATGCGGCCAGACCGTCAATGACGGCATCGTGGTCGACCTGTCCAAGCATCTGAACAAGATCATCTCGCTCGACGTCGAGAACCGCTCCTGCGTGGTCGAGCCCGGCATCGTGCTCGACGATCTCAACCGGCAACTCAGGAAACACGGCCTGTGGTTTCCGGTCGACGTCTCGACCGCATCGCGCGCAACGATCGGCGGCATGGCCGGCAACAATTCATGCGGCGGCCGCTCGCTGCGCTACGGCACCATGCGCGACAACACGCTGGCGATGGATGCGGCGCTGGCCGACGGCACTCTGCTGCAGTTCGGCGAGGTGCCGCGCGACCTCGGCGGCATCGAGGTTGCCGACAGCGGACTGAAGCTGTTCCGCGACATGCTCGATCTCGGCGAACGCGAGGCGGCCGAGATCGCGGACAAATTCCCCAAGGTGCAGCGCCGGGTCGGCGGCTACAACCTCGATGCGCTGGTGCCGCGCAATGCGCCGAACAACATGGCGCATCTGCTGGTCGGCTCGGAAGGCACGCTGGCCTTCACGACGCAGGTCGAGCTCAAGCTGTGGCCGGTGATCCGCAACAAGGCGCTCGGCGTCTGCCATTTCGGCAGCTTCTACGAGGCGATGGACGCGGCCCAGCATCTGGTCAAGCTGCGGCCCATCGCCGTCGAGTTGGTCGATCGCACCATGATCGCGTTGGGGCGCGAGATCGCGATGTTCCAGCCGATCATCGCGGCCGCGGTGCGCGGCGATCCGGACGCGATCCTGGTGGTCGAATTCGCCGAGGAGGACCAGGCCGACAATCTCGTCCGCCTCAAGCAGCTCGGCGAGCTGATGGGCGACCTCGGCTTCGGCTGGGACAAGCCGCAGCGCAAATGGGGCGGCGTGGTCGAAATCGTCGAACCGGCGCTGCAATCCGGCATTGCCGATTTCCGTGCCGCCGGGCTCAACGTCATGATGTCGATGAAGCAGGAGGGCAAGCCGGTCTCGTTCGTCGAGGATTGCGCGGTGCCGCTGCCGCATCTCGCCGACTACACCGAACGGCTCAATGCCGTGTTCGCCAAACACGGCACCCGCGGCACGATGTATGCCCACGCCTCCGAAGGCTGCCTGCATGTGCGCCCGGTGCTCAATCTCAAGCTCGAGAAGGACGTCAAGGCGATGCGCGCCATTGCCGAGGAAGCCTTCGCGATGGTGCGCGAATACAAGGGCTCGCATTCCGGCGAGCATGGCGACGGCCTGGTGCGCTCGGAATTCCACGAGAGCATGTTCGGGCAGCGCATCGTTGCCGATTTCCGCGAGGTCAAGCAGCGCTTCGACCCCGGCAGCACGCTCAACCCGGGCAAGATCGTCGATCCGCCCAAGATGGATGACCGCTCGCTGTTTCGCTATTCGCCGGACTATCGCGTCGCTGAATTGAAGACCGCGCTGGACTGGTCGGCCTATCCCGGCGCCGGCGGCGGCTTCCAGGGCGCGGTCGAGATGTGCAACAACAACGGCGCCTGCCGCAAGCTCGAAGGCGGCGTGATGTGCCCGTCTTATCGTGCTACCCGCAACGAGAAGGACGTCACCCGCGGCCGCGCCAACACGCTGCGGCTTGCGATCTCCGGCCAGCTCGGCCCCGACGCGCTGGCCTCCGACGAGATGATGGACACGCTGAAGCTTTGCGTGTCGTGCAAGGCGTGCCGTCACGAATGCCCGACCGGCGTCGACATGGCCAAGATGAAGATCGAGGTGCTCGCAGTGCGGGCCGCGACGCATGGCCTGTCGTTGCGCGACCGGCTGGTCGGCTATCTGCCGCGCTACCTCGATCTCGCCTCGCGTTTCGCGCCGGTCGCGAACTGGCGCAACGGCAGCCCTTGGCTGCGTGCGCTGTTCGAGAAGTTCGCGGGCATCAGCGCCAAACGCGCGCTGCCGGCGTTTCGCAGCGATACGTTCCGCCCCGAGGCCGATGCGCTGGGTCCGCCCGACGGCCGCGAGGTGGTGCTGTTCGCCGACACCTTCAACCGCGGCTACGAGCGGGAAAATCTCGACGCAGCGATCGAGGTGCTGGTCGTCGGCGGCTATCGCGTGCACCTGCCGCAACCGTCGGACGGCGGCCGGCCACCCTGCTGCGGGCGGACCTTCCTGTCGGCCGGCTTGGTCGATCAGGCCCGCGCGGAGCTCGGTCGGCTGGTTGCGACCTACGCGCCGTTCGCGGCGCGCGGCGTGCCGATCATCGGGCTCGAGCCGAGCTGCCTGCTGACCTTGCGGGACGAACTGCTGTCGCTGCGTTCAGACGACGCAGCAAAGACCGTCAGCGCACACGCTTTGCTGTTCGAGGAATTCCTGGTGCGGGAGGCCGAGGCCGGACGCCTCGCCTTGCCGCTCGGCAAGCTCGCCGGCAAGGCCGTCGTGCACGGCCATTGCCACCAGAAATCGTTCGGCGCGTTCAAGCCGGTGGAGAAGGTGCTGCGGCTGGTGCCCGGCCTCGACGTCACGACCATCGAGTCGAGCTGCTGCGGCATGGCCGGCGCCTTCGGCTATGGCGCGGACACCTATCAGGCCTCGATCGAGATGGCCGAGCTGTCGCTCCTGCCGGCGGTCAGGAGCGCCGATCAGGACACGTTGATCGTGGCGGACGGCACCTCGTGCCGGCACCAGATCAAGGACGGCAGCGGGCGCGCGCCGCTGCACGTCGCCAGCGTATTGGCGATGAGCCTGAAACGTGCGACATCGAAATCCGACCAATCATTGCCGACAAAGGAACAGGCCCATGGCTGATCTCACCCTCGACACCGCCCGCAAGATTCTGGATGCCGCGCTGGCCAAGGGGGTCGAGAAGAAATTCAAGCCGCTGGTCGTCACCATCCTCGATGCCCGCGGCGCCGTGAAGGTGACGGTGGCGCAGGACGGCACCAGCCTGATGCGGGCCGAGATCGCCCATGGCAAGGCCTATGGCGCGCTGGCGCTGGGCATGGGCTCGCGGGCGCTGTTCCAGCGCGCGCAGGAGCAGGCCTACTTCATCGATTCCGTGAACACGCTGGCGCAGGGCCGGCTGGTGCCGGTCCCCGGCGGCGTGCTGATCATGGACGGCACCACCCTGCTCGGCGCCGTCGGCGTCAGCGGCGACACGTCGGACAATGACGAGATCTGCGCCGTGGCCGGCATCGAGGCCGCCGGCCTGAAGGCCAACGCGGGCTAATTTGCTGCGGGTCGCCCCTACGGCTTTTGGAGCCAGTTCGCCCGCCCGGAGCCAATCCTGTCGATGATGCCAAATGGGCATCACTGGCAGTTCCGAGGCGAGCGAAACTACGTCGGTCTCGTGCTGCTTTCTTATTCACACCATCCCGACAGAATCATCACCAGCGCGACGGTATCGGGATTTGGTGCTGGCGCGAGTGTCGCGCCCTCGGCTCTCCACGCCATCTCAATGTTCGGAACACCGTTCACCAGACCGACCGGCGCATGGACGACCAACGTCGACATGTAGCCGCCATCGAAGATCGGTGAAAGCGCCCATGTCGAACCTGGTGCGCGAAACCATGCGTAGACCGTCGCGGTCCACTGGTTTGGACCAGTGATGTAGGAGTTGCCGGTCAGGATGACTTCCTTCGCTGTGGCGGGAATGTTGAACTGCGGCCAGAGCGGGATTTGTGTCCATGTGTTCGCGCAGGCATCCTTCGGACCTGTTCCGTCCGAACAAGTCGCCGGCGTCGTGTTGGGCGCGAAGTTGCATGGATGAAATTCATAGGGCGTGCCGTCATATCCTGGGCACACGCCCCAATTCGGCAAGCTCGTATTGTTGAACACGATGGTCGGATCGCGGACATTGTTTGGATTGAAATGCCACGTCGTGCAGGTGTTGGTCCAGTTGGTCTGAGCTGCAAAGACTGGCGTAAGCGCCAGCCACGCGGCAAGCGTGAAGATCAGTTTGCGCATCAATGGACTCCATCTTCTGTCACGACGATGCTCGCAGAGACTCACGACAAACGCTCACGGACGGCGCGCCCGACATCATGATCAACGCCTATTTGTCAGGTCCCGCGCCCACGGCGGTGGCAACAGTCCCGTCTCAAGGACAGGCGACGTTGTTCACCGCCGCGTCGACCCAACGATCCGAAAGCTTGTAATAGGAATAGCCGTTTGAATTTGCCGCCTGGATGGAGAGCTTTCCGGACTGGCTCGGATCTCCGTAGTACGCAAGGGTCCCCCACGGAGAAGGCGGCGATGGCAGGGGCGGCGTTCCGGTGGTCGCCGACCAGTCTGTGCTTGGAATCAACTCGTTGTTGTATCCGCCAACTCCCCACTCCGCACTCGAGTTGAAATAGCAAATATTGCCCGCACCGGTGAGGTAGTTGACCGTGGGTCCCTGGTATCCGAGCAAGACGGTAGCGACGTCAGTGTGGATCTGCGCCCACGCCGGCGTGGTCTTGGTCCCGTCGCGATAATAAAGGGTGCCATAATTGCCGTTCCACGCATCGAGCTTGACCGCATCGCCGCGGCAAGCCGGGTCGGACGTGGTTTGGCACTTTGGGCTCGTCGCGAAATCCCAACCGGTGGGCTTCGACTGCCACAGGCCGTGGACGCTGGCATCGACGAGAGTAAAGCTATGCGCGGCGGTCGCTTCGTAGAGCTGCCCTCCCGCCGTCAGTTGCTGCACGGTATCTCCGGTGCCGACGACCATGGTCGTGCCGCCCGTGTTGCCCACGAAGGCTTGCCCAGCGGAGTTCGTATACCAAAGCTTGGTGCTGGGATCGACAAACCATAGATACGCGTTGCTCACATGCGGCGCCATGCTGGTCGCTTGAAGATTTGCTCCACCCGACGTCACATTGAAAAACCCGGAAGTGCCGGTCAGGTAAGCCAGCAGGTAGCCGGTTTTTGCCTGGATGAAGTAGATGCCGTTTGTGACCGAACTAATGGCAGAGGCATTGTACCCGGTATTGTAGAGCCCGGCCGACGAGAGCTCCCACAGATCGCCGGCAACTCCGTCAACATACCAGAATGCCGGTGCGGTTATGTTCGACGACGCCGCGGCGCTGGTGAGATCGTACACCTGGTACGTGCGGTTAATTGGGGTTGGATCGAGGAAGCGCGTCTTTCCAAATGTCGGATTTGCGGGATCGGAGAGGCCGGAATACGCATAGAGCAGCGTCCGGAAGTCCAGCGTCCCCTGGGTGATCATGCCGATGTCTTCCTGCCGATAGACATCCTCGGGATTGCCCACCCGTTGCGAAAACTGGACGATCGCCGACTGCGCGACGCTTTGGTGGGTTAGCAGCCCCCAGAGGCTCACGGGCGCCACGATCGACACAGTTGGGTCGACGAACAAGTCGACGCCGGACCCACCACCGGTGCCGGACCCAAACGCTGCAATGATCGAGTGATCGTCCACCGACGAATCCCGGCTGGTACCGAAATTGGTCACCATGAGCGTTGAATTTGGCTTGATCTGATAGAACAGTTGCAATGCCAGGGACGCAAACCCCTGGCAGGCGACCCCCATCGTCGCCCGATTGTTGATCGTATCGATTGCCGACATCGTGGTATTGATGCGCGTGCATGCGTCGATCAATTCGAACGCCAACGTGCTCGTGAAAATCAGCGCCAGGCCATCGTCGTTGATGCTGCCGTAGAGTGGCGAGGCCGCCGTCAATTTCGACAGAATTGCGCTCTTGGTGGAGCCGAACAAGCTGGTCAGCTGGGCCGCGAGCTGACCTTGGGCTGCATTAAACTGAGTTTCCGTTGTCTGCGCGGCGGCCGACGCGATCTGACTGAGCTGGCTCGTGGAGAAGAACTGCAGCTGCAAGCCTGGCTGCGAACTACATGACGCGGACGCCTGTACGGAGAAACTCAATACGCACACCAAAAGCGCCCACATGAATCTGATCATGACTTTCCCGCGATGACATTGGAGGCGTGAGAACTTTCTTGTTCCGGTCAGGCACGAATTCTATCTGTAATTGACGGTAAGAAGATAATCACCCAAATGTTGTGACGCGATGATGACGAAGACGGCCAACAGCTCTCATCACGGCCGGCTATCGCCGCCGCACCACAAAGGGCTCGACCATTCACTGACGCCCTGGGACGTAATGTTACCCACGACAAATCGCATCGCGCGGCGGCACTGTCCGGGGCGGGAACAGCTCGAGGAATGACTTTGAGCCATCGACGCCAAGCAAGCAGCTCTGCCGGTGCAATTTGTCACTCTGCCGGAGTGGCCAGCTGAGCAGCCGCCACCGGTCGACTGGTTTGCGCACGGAAAGACTCCACGGGCCGACGTCACGATCCTGTCGGGAGACGGCGGCACGGGAAAGACGATGACGATGCCGCTGGCGAGCTGCGCGTCCGCGCGCGGCGCACAGGATTGGCTCGGGATCGTGATCGAGCTCCGTCCGGCGGTTTTCCTATTGGTGGAGGAGCGAGCGCGAGATACGGCGCAGGACGCATCGCATCGCTCGAGAACTGGCGTTTGACATGCACGAGTTGATCAACCTGCATTTTGGTGTCCGCGGATATCCGCGATGGTGCACTCGCGCTGGCCGATAAGGGCGTCACGAAAGCCCCCGCTGTTCACTGCGATCAAGGCAAAAGTGATCGCGCTGCGCCCAGCGCTCGTCGTGTTCGACAACATCGCCGCCTCGTTCTCGGGCAACCAGAACGCGCAGCTTCGTGAACCTGTGGCGAGGTCTGGCGCGCGCAAACGTTGCCTCTTACGCACTATTTCTACGATCCGTGAATTCTCGATGAATCATCTGGTCTTCTCCCAGCTTACTCCGTCCCAACTGAGAAGTTCATCATCGTTCAGGAAGAGGAGCTTATCGTGCACTTGGGCGACGACGAATACGTCCTTTGCCAAGGCGATACGATGCACTTTGAAATCAAGTCGCCCTATACATTCTCGAATTCAGGCTTGGTAACGTGTGCCTACTACGTGATCATAATCCGTAAACAAGCTGGATGATCGGCTCAAGGAGGCGAAAGACCGGAACGCGCTCGATCTTGCTTGTGTCGTCCGACAATGTCGGCCTGACTTAGCACAAGTTCAAGGCGCAGTTGCGAGAACCCCAAGGTAACCGAGGTCGGCATACATTGCTTTGGAGACTCAACGCCGTCATGGCAACGTTCAGCGCACCGTGTGGCAACTACGGTCCCTCCAGCAAGCTGCTCCAACTACGGATCAACACCCAAATTTGCGGTGAATATCCAGCGGAATACTGAAGAGCTATGCGAACGGCCTCAAGGCACCAAGGGACAGAGTAATACCGCTACGCGGTATCGCACGACCGCCCTCGTCAGGGTCAAGGCCGTAGCGATCGAAAAAGAGAGCTGCTCCACGGAGCAGCTCAAGTCAGGGAGGAAATTCGCACTGGCTCATGAAGCCACTGCATGCGGGCGACTTCCATTATCGACAAGGAAGACCTCCGGTGGGCATGCCGGAGGCCTCGGAGATTTTACTGAAGACGAGCAGCTTCTCCCTTTGCTTGCGGTGAACTAGAAGTTTCGCTGTGCACGGAGGAGCATAAGCAGAGTGTTCTGGTCCTTGAGTTCGTACACGGCTGCAGGCTTGCCGATCGAAGCGCTGGCCGTCGTGACTGTACCGGCATACTTCTGATCAAGATGGGTGTAGGTCAGGTCGCCTGAGAAGGTCAGATTCTTGACCGGCGTCCAGCGCGTAATCACACCGAGCTGCGCAATGTTGTAGTCCGGATCGCAGCTGGTGACGCCGGCAGCGCCAAATACAGCGCGGAACGAGCCCCCGACGCCGCCCACGCCACAGATCAACGACTTCGAGGCGCTATTGTAACGTACAGCAGCGTACGCACCGTAGATGGACGAATTCCAGAATGGATCCCAGTTGTGCGTGTACGCACCGCGCATGCCCCAGGTCTGGATCAGTTGCTGCTGGGTGCCGACCGCGAACACTGAATCCGGCGCGAATCCGAAGCCGACGCTCTGGTAGGCACCGGCCAGGCTGGTGCCGCCATAGACTGTGTTCGCTCCAGCCCACCCGCCAGCCAGTTCAGAAATGTTGTAGCGGGTTGCACCGTCGGTATAGACGCCCTGGATATTGATCGTATCGCCGGCTCCTGTCGGGATATTCCTGATCGACAAGGCCAGCTGACCGGCCCAGCCCCATCTGTCGTCCGGGTGCCCGGCAAGCTCAGTACCACCGTAATACGCGGCGTGACTATCGTGCGCCGCAAATGATGCCTGGAACAGTCCCCAGGCCTGATCGACCCGAAGCGAAGCGATGAAATCGGGAACGATCGTTCCGGCGTAGTCGCTGGCGCCGTAAGCACCGCCGGCACTGATATTGTTCACTCCGGCCTGAAAGTATGCAGTCGGGTCTTGCGCCGAAACCGAAAGCGTCATTCCCTGACCAAAGTCGGCGGTGTAGGAGAACTGGTTCACGCCGGTGATCGTGCTGGTGCCTCCGACCAGACCGTCGAAAGTGTTTCCGGGATAGTTGGTCCACGGCGGGCTGAACTGTGAGATCGCCTTGCCGATCGTGAATCCTGCAAACTGGATGAACGCATAATAGACACCGACTGTGCCCGCGGCGACGGCACCTGCGCTCGCGTTGTTCGGTGCCTGGGCCGGAGACACCGTCGCGCTTCCACCAAGAGCGGAGTAGATCGTCGAGCCGGCTACGGCCGGATTCCCCGAATAGTTGTCGGTCGTCCAGTTGAAGTTGGCGTCCATGTAAGTACGAACCACGCCATATTCCGTCGCCGTCCGGGTATCGAGGCTGACATCCGCACGCGAGCGCCCGGTGTAACCGTTGGTAAAGCGGTTATTCGCGCCGCCAGCGCCGGAGGTGTTTCCATTGTTGTCAGCGTTCGAGTTTGCGACGACGTCAACCCGCATGTAGCCACCGAGCTTGATGCAGGTGTCGGTACCCGGAACGTAGTAGAAGCCCGGCCCGTACAGGGAGCACACCTTCACGTACTCGACCGCCTTGGCCTTCAGCGGAAGATCTGCTGCACGGGCTCCACCAACTGCGACGAGAGCTGCGGCCGAGCCGAGAACAAGGCTTTTTGTCACCTTCATGTTAAACCTCCAAACCGTTGCAAACAAAAATGCGGCCTATCCACCTCCTGTGAATGTCCGCCCCCTCCCCCGAAGCGGTTTCCGGTCAGGATCGAAAACGATGCTGACAGAGCCAGGCTCTCGAGAGGCGCAAAGCGGACGACTCCGCTCCTCGCATTGCTACGATGAATGAAGAAACCTGCTGCGCAGAGCGCGAACTAGGTACGTTGCGGACGAACCGAATATTCGATGACGACGGTGTGACTGAATGGCGCCAGAAGCGTTCGATACGTACTCAACACGGACCAGGCCCGCGCTTCGTGATCCTGATCTGAGCCAGTCACGCGGTCGGTCGACCTAGCCTGTAGAGGACTGTTATCATTTTGCGTCGGCCATGCATTCTCTCGTTCCGGTCTCGTACGCACGTCCGGACTGTCGTCGAGAATGTCCGTGATTCAAGATCAGGCTCTGGAAAGCGGCCGTCCAAGAAAGTCATCCAGCCGATATCCCGCAGCATTCTCGGCCTGCGCATACGCCCCCGAAATGACACTGTAACAACCACAGGCCTTCTGCTGGAGGCCTCTATGATCGTTGATCTGCAGTACGCCACGCATCTTTCTTATCAAGCCGAGCTCCTCGAATCGCAGAAGCGCTTCAGTCACTCCGGCGCGCCGCATTGCCAGCGCCATTGAGAGGTAGTCGTGAGTGACCGGCAGAACGTCGCCATCGATGGCATCGGCTGCCAGACAAAGCCAGCATGCCAGACGCGGCATCAACTCGTGTCGGGCGCCACAGAGAGCTGCTTGCGTGCTGTGGACGTTCAACGCCTGAGCGTAGCGCAGCAGCCGCTCAAGAACATCCGGATATTCTCTCATGACGCGACGCAGATCGTCTGAACGGATTCGCAACGAGTTTCCGGAGAAGAGAACGATGGATTGCTGGGTCGGAATGGATCCCCCGAGAAGAAACGGTATTCCGACAGCTCCCCTGTACCCTGTAATGGCAGTCTCGAGCAGACCTTCCGGCGCAACGATCCGCAGCGAAACGATGCCCGATTCCAGAAAGTAGACGTGGTCAACACGTCGCCTGGGCTCTTGCAGGATCGTTCGCGCCTTCAGACGACATGGCTCGAGAAGCGGGCCAATTGCCGCGCGCTCGGCCACCGCAAGGCCAGCCAGAAGCACATTCCTCGTGGATGGTTGCCCGTTTGTCTGCGCAAGAATTTGCCTGTCCCCCGATCGGGTACCGCCTTCTTCCGGTTGGGCACCAGCAATGAATCTGCTCATACCAAACCTTCTCTCGTGGCGTCGACGCAACCCCTCTTGTTTCCTCGCGCGACGTCAGAGCAGCCCGTAGCTGACCGCAATCCATCCGAGGCGCTGCAATCTTCCCGGCGCCTTGCCGCGACACCCAGGAGCGAATGCGTGCGCTACCGAAGGCAAATCAATATAACTGAAATTTCAGTTTTGTCAATAACAACGGACGATCTGCAGGCCTCTAACACTCCACGACATTCACTGCCAGACCGCCCAGCGACGTCTCCTTGTAGGTGGACTTCATGTCCTCGCCGGTTTGCTTCATGGTGCGGATCACGGCGTCAAGCGAAACGCTGTGCGTGCCATCACCAAGCAGCGCCATCCGCGCAGCATTGATGGCCTTCACCGCACCCATCGCATTGCGCTCGACGCAAGGGATCTGCACGCGTCCCCCCACCGGATCGCAGGTCAGGCCAAGGTTGTGCTCCATGCCGATTTCGGCCGCGTTCTCCACCTGTGCAGGCGTACCGCCCTGCGCGGCGACCAGCGCGCCTGCGGCCATCGAGCATGCCACACCCACCTCGCCCTGGCAGCCCACTTCGGCACCGGAGATGGACGCGTTGGTCTTGTAGAGCATGCCGATCGCGGCGGCCGTCAAAAGGAATTCAACCACACCGTCATCATTGGCGCCGGGCACGAAGCGCATGTAGTAGTGCAACACAGCAGGCACTATGCCGGCAGCACCGTTCGTTGGAGCGGTAACCACTCGCCCGCCGGCTGCGTTCTCCTCATTGACGGCCATGGCGAAGGCATTGACCCAATCCATCAGCGTCAACGGATCATTGCCTGCGTCCTGCATCAGGCGGCGATACAGGGCCGGCGCACGGCGGCGCAGGTGCAGCGGGCCAGGCAACGGCTGTTCAGCATCCGCGTTATCCACACCCAGGCCGCGCGACACAGATGCCTGCATGACTCTCCAGATCTGAAGCAATCCGTCACGCACTTCAGCTTCCGTGCGCCAGCAGCACTCGTTGGCCATTACCAGCCGGGCGATTGAGCCGCCCTGCTCCCGTGTCAGCGCAAGCAGTTCGTCCCCGGTCCGGAACACAAAAGGCAACCTGACCGCATGGCCAACGTCGGCTGGTGCGCCCGCGTCGCCCTCGACCACGAAACCCCCACCCACCGAGAAGTAATGCGCCTCATGTAAAACCTGTCCCAGCTCATCGAGCGCTACCGCTCGCATCGCGTTCGGATGCTGAGGGAGCGAGCGTTCGCCTAGAAAAACAATGTCGCGCGGCGGGTCGAATGCGATCGGGTAAGCCCCCAGCAGCGGCAGGCGCTTGTCGCGCCTGACCGCTGTCAACAGTGTTGCTGCGCGAGCCGGGTCAACGGTGTCCGGCGCTTCCCCCAGCAGGCCCAGCATCACGCCCTGGTCCGTCGCGTGGCCGCGGCCGGTTGCCCCCAGAGAACCGAACAGCTCAACCTGCACGCGGGCCACGCGCGGAAGCAAACCTCGCGCCTTGAGCGAGCTTGCGAACATCAACGTCGCACGCATCGGACCGACCGTGTGCGAACTTGAGGGACCGATGCCAACCTTGAAAATATCGAACACGGACAGCATTTGGTATCCTCCTGAAGGCAGGCAGAACCGGACTGGATTGCACAGCACATCAAGGCCACTCCATCACCGGAAACGGCGCGGGTGACCCACAAGGCGAGCGATGACGCCAGCCGCAACGCCGAAGGCGCGCATTCCGCCCTCGACCAGAATTGATTCTTCAGAACCGCCGTCGGGGACTGGTTTCCTGATCAGGACACTTCATGTCCTGTCCATTTTCGTCAGCCTAGTTCTTCCGGCGAAAGTCGACGAACTTGGGAAACTCGCTCAGCAGATGTCTCATCGCACGTTCTGCGCCTTCCGCATCGCGTCGCTGGATAGCGGCGATTACCTCGAGGTGATCGGCAAGGTTCTCACGTCGGGCCTGATCGGTCATCCTCGGCGAATTGGCGTACCAGAAGCGGAGAGCATTGTTGGACAGAACGGTGATCTGCCGCTCGAGAAACGCATTCTTCGTTGCCGCAGCGACGGATCGATGAAACTGCTGATCGACGCCGACGAGTTCACGTATGTTTCGTGTCTTGACGATCTCGCGGTACCGCTTGCCTAAATCCAGAAGTTTCCTGATGTCCAAGTCTTCGGCCCGCTTCGCAGCCATGTTGGCGGCAACCGGCTCTACCATGACCCGCATCTCATACAGATCCTGAAGCTCACGCACCCCCAAGGCCGCAATCTTCGTGCCGATTCGAGGTTGCCGCTCGACCATCCCCTCAATTTCAAGTCGAGCAAGCGCATCGCGAATGCCGGCAAGACCGATATCAAAGCTCTGTGCCAGCCCCTTCTCATCCACAGCCGATCCGGGTGCCAGATCGCCAAATACAATGGCCTCCAGTACCCGCTCGTAGGCCTCCTCGCGTCTGCTCATCGTCATTTGTGAAAACATCGTCAATGGGTTGCTTCCACTGTTATCTGTCACCATAAGGCGAGGAACTGTCAAGATAATCCCCCGGCCCGAGCAGACTCCCGCGCTTTCAGAACATAAATCGACCATCCGCATCAAGGTTATCCCTGCCTCCGGTTCGGCAAGACGCTCGTCAGTCGAATCAGCCATTGCCGGATCGACTGACGCGTCCCGCCCTACGACGTCTGAAACGTACCTCCGTCAGTCAGATCGCCCGCCGGTAGCAAGTTTCTGTTCCAGCACTTCTGCGATCTTGAGACAGAGCAGATCGTCATCCTTCCGCGCAACAATCTGAATTCCGATCGGTCGCCCGTCACGTGTCTTTCCACACGGGACGGTGATGGCCGGCCAGCCAAGAATGTTGAAGAAATGGACGCTCTCCCACTTCGTACTCTGCCCCACGTATTTTGGGGGGCGCCCACCTCTCACGGTCGCCGCACCATCGAGCGACCAGGCGACGCACGGCATGGTTGGCGTAATGAGATAGGAAAAGGACTGCATCTGTCGCGTGAACGCCGTGTGAAAGCGTGAGCGGGCCTCCCGCGCGCCAAGGAAGCGCCCGATGTCAACGGCGCTTCCCCGTTCCACGATCGCCATGAGGGTCGGATCCACCAGTTCCGGACAGGCTTTGACAAAGGGCTCAAGCTGACGGGCAAAGAGCGGTTGCCAGAGGTCACAGTACCAGTCATGCGTATCTTCAGTGTGCACGCGATGATCATTGATCGTCATTCCCGACTCCTGAAGCAACGTGACCGCCCGCCGACAACAGGCAGCGATCTCCTCGTCGGGCGCCTCCAGACCGAGCTGCTCGAGATAAGCGCCCCTGAGTTGTCCAACGCACGCCAGCTTTCCGTAGGCCAGCCAATCGACGTTCTCCGTGTTGACCAACGGATCAAAGTCATTCCGTCCGGAAAGAGCCAGCATGCCAACCGCGGCATCTTCAACCGAGCGAGCAAGCACACCGTTGTGTGAACGCGCCGCCCAGAGATCGCGCACTGGCCAGAGCGGAATTCTGCCGTAGCTTGGCTTGAATCCGACGACGCCACACAGGCTCGCCGGAATGCGAACCGACCCTGAGCCGTCGGTACCATGCGCGAAAGGAGACAATCCGGCGGCGACAGCTATCGCCGCGCCGCTGCTCGATCCGCCGGACGTATGCGTCGGCATGTGCGGGTTGCGAGCCGGCGGACCCAAAAGATTGTTGCCCATATCGCTATGCGCGAATGACGGCATATTGCTCTTCGCGAAGATGATGGCGCCCGAACGTCGAAGATTCGACGCTGCGGCACCGTCCTCTTCAGGAACATGGCTGCGGTAGATCGGGCTGCCGTAGGTCGTGCGGATCCCCGCCGTGTCCTCGGTGTCCTTCACGCTGACAGGGATGCCCGCACAAACCGGCAGCTCGCGGCCTGATGCAAAAGCCTGCTCGACTTCTCTCGCCTGCGCCAGTGCCTGCTCGCCGGCGATCGTGATGAATGCGGAGTACTCTTCATTGAGCTTCTTCGCCTTCTCGAGCGTGAGTTGCATGAGCTCCACAGGCGAGATTCGCCTGGCCTTCAGCTCACGTGAGAGCTGCAAGGCGCTGAGTGCGAGCGGGTTCATCTCAATTTTCCTCCCTCAGTGCCGGCGCAACTTCCCTGCCGAGCAGCCTCACACATTCGATGAGGTCCTCCTGCTTCGCATAGTCCAGAGTGATGTCGACCCGATCGAAGCCCGCCTTCTTGATGCGCTGAAGCCGTCTGATCGCCTCGTCCGGGGTGCCGAACACGCAAGGTGTGTTCTCCATCACGTAGTCGAAGTTGTCGACCCACTCCTGCCCGTAAGTAGGGTTCGGCTTGCCAAGCCTCTCGGCAAAGACCCGCTTGTAGTGAATGACGCGATTGACGTAGTTGACGACACCATCCGACACCTGCTCGCGAATATCCTTCATGTCACGAGCAACATGGCCGTGCACGAGCAGGCTTGAAAACTTGAATGGCCTGGTGCCCTGCATCGGAGTGCCAGTTTCCCAGGCAGCCTCGTACGCGCGCAGAATGCCTTCCACCTCTTCCAGGTACGACGCCACCGAGGCGGTCATGAAGCCCATCTTTTTCTTGCCGGCGAGTTCGGCAGCCTGCAGCGAGGCACCTGCGTATGCCATCGGGGGCAGAGGCTGCTGAACCGGCCGTGGACAAACTGCAAGCTCGGGGATCTGGAAATACTTGCCTTGATGAGAGAACCTTTCGGTACCCCAGGCCTTCAGCAAGACCTCAAGGCATTCTTCCGTGCGCGCATCCGTTTCCGAGACCGGGACGTTATACGTATCTGCAGTGAGCGGCGTATTGCCCTTTCCATACCCGAAATACAGTCTGCCATTGCTGATGATGTCAACGGCGGCCCAGCTTTCTGCAACGTTCAGCGGATGGTGAAACGGCAGAATCACCGCCCCGGGCGTGATCTGGATACGGCTGGTGCACTGGGCGATCGCAGCCATGATTGCAGCGATGGGGCCTGTGGAGTTGGTCGGGAATTTGAAGTGCTGCTCGGACATGCCGAAGGACGCAAGACCCTCCTCATCTGCTACCCGTGCCAGCTCGATGACATCAGCGATCCGCTGCTGTGGATTGGAGTCCGTGCGCACATATCCCTGAGTGAAAATCCCGATTTCCATGGTTGTCGTCCCGTTTTGCTTGTTGGTATGGGTCAGTGCCGCGCCAGCAACGCGACAGGTCAAGACACTGGATAAGATGAAGGCCGGCGAGCGCATCTGGTTGCCCGCAACGCGCGCCCACAACCTGCACAGCAGGCCAGTCCATCGACTGAATGCGACCGTCTGCCCTGAGCACAAAAGCGGTGCGAGGTTGCCACCGCCCCGAATGAAGCGAATGCCGGAAGCGATTCAAGCGGGCTGCATGCCCTCGCTTCCCGCGTGCAAGGCCGTCCGCTAGCCTGCTTCCGCACAGCGGGCTACGGCGTGGATTTCCAGGACGTAGCCAGGCGCCAGCCCTTTCACCTCGACAGTTGCCCGAGCCGGATAATTCGAGCGATCCGTGAAGTACTTTTTGTAGACCTCATTGAAGCCATCGTAGTCACGCGCGCGATTCACGAGATAGCAGGTCGTCTGCACCACATCGTCGAATGTGCACCCCGCCGCCGCGAGGATTCCCCTGATCTGGGTCAGGATCGATTCAGCCTGGGCATGAATGCCTTCAGCGGGCTTTCCCGTCTTCTGGTCCATGCCGAGCTGCCCCGAGATGAAGAGAAATCCGCCGCTCACCACTCCCTGGCAATACGGAAGCGTCCCCCAGTCTGCCGCCTCCGGAGCAGAGACAGTGCGCTTGTCTTTCATTATCGACTCCTTTTTTACAAACTGACATTTCAGTTTTGTTGGTATTAGCAACGCCTCAAAGAGAGAGTCAAGCCGCGAGTGAAGCATCGACGCAGCTTTACGAACTTGACAAGCTGGCGCCATAAAATAACATGTCATAACTCGCAAAACTGAAATGTCACCAAAATGGCCAGCCCTTCGCGCACTCTACCCGAAGCATGCACCGCTCCTGCAGGTGGCACCTCAGACCTGAGGGCATTGAGAACCGCGCTGGCTTGCTTCGCCACGGGCGTTTGCGTAGTTACAACGCGGTCAGCCGAAGGCGTGGATATGGGCCTCACAGCGAACAGCTTTACTTCGGTGTCGCTGGATCCGCCCCTTGTCCTCTGGAGTCTGTCCAGAACATCGTCGGCGATGGAGGCATTCAGATCGAGCAGATACTTTGCGATCCATGTCCTCGCCGCTGATCAGGAGCACCTGTCAGCGCAGTTTTCACGCAAGGGAGCTGACCGGTTTGCAGGCGTTCCCCTTGAGCGGGGCGAGGATCAAATTCCCCTGCTTGCACAGTCCGCCGCCCGGTTCGAATGCAGGACGGCTTACGAATATGAGGGAGGCGATCACCTGATTTTCGTAGGTGAGGTGCTTCGATTTGCCACCCAGGCCACCCCGCCACTGGTATTTCACAGCGGCCAGTACAGGGAGGTTGCCGAAATGCTCGCCGCGTTTCCAGCACCGCAACCCGACGGCCCAATGGCTCCGACGGATTTGAGCTATCTCCTGTGGCGCGCCTTCATGCAATTCAGGAGGAAGTACTACGAGAAGCGGCTCGAACTCGGATGGAGCTCGAGCGACTCATACTTGCTTCAGATGCTCGCAATGAAGGAAGGACAGACGGTAGCAGCGCTGGACTCTGCGGTCCGCTTTACTGGCAAGCGTTGTACGCCGGCCGAGGCACAGGCCTTGTTCGATCGCGGGCTGGTGCTCGCTGCGTCTCCGATATTGGAATCGACGACATTGAAGCTGACCGAGAAGGCGTGGCGCTCTGTACGCGAACTGAGGCTTATTTCGGCCACTGCAGAGGTAGAGTTGCTATCCAAGATGACCGCATCCGACGGGCGCCGGCTCAAGCATATTCTCCACGGGTTGATCGAGAAGGTGGGTTGACCCCTGCCTTTCCCGGTTGCACGGGACACCTTGGACTTCCTGACAGCGGCTCCTGGCTGCCATGGACACCGGACTGTGCGGTCAATCCGGGTTGCCGGTGCACGGCCGGACACATACCCAACATTTCCTGATGAGGAACAGATGAACACTATCGGCGTGATCGGCCTTGGCAACATTGGCCAGGGAATGGCATTGAGTCTCAGGCGTGCAGGATTCGAGGTGATCGGTACGGCTCTTTCCGCGGCAACCCGCGAGCGGGCGTCCCTTGAACTGGGTATCCGGGTTGCGCCAACGGTCTCGGCGGTATGTGCTGAGGCTGACGCTATCGTGCTGTCCTTGCCGACACCCGCAGATGTCGCCTCGGTCATCGAGGGACCTGGTGGAATTCTGGACAGCGCAAGGTCCGGCATGCTCGTCATCGACACCTCTACGTCTACTCCGGAAACAACGCGAAGACTGGCATCTCTGCTCGACGCCGTCACGGTACGGATGATGGATGCGCCTGTCAGCGGCGGACCCGCTCGGGCACGGGATGGAACCCTGACAATGATGATCGGATGTAACGAGGACGCGTGGGAGCGTGCCGGGCCCGTCCTGCGCGCAATGAGCGCCAGGCAGATCCGTGTCGGCGACATCGGAGCCGGCCATGTAGCCAAGATCGCCAACAACCTGTTGCTGTCCTCGCATCTGGCGATCGCCGGTGAGGTGATGCATATGACAAGGTCCGCAGGCGTTTCGATCGAACGTGTACTGGATGCGATCAACGCAGGTACCGGTCGCAGCATGGTCACCGAGCACAATTTCAAGACATGGATTCTGAACGATACTTTCAATTCGGGATTCACCATGGGCTTGATGCGCAAGGACGTGCAGTTGTCGGCCGCGCTGATTTCTGCTCTGGAGCTGAGCCTTCCTATTTCCGGCAGCGTCGCACGGTGCTGGGCCAACAGCGTAGAGCGCTATCCAGACAACGAGGACTTCAATCGCATTGTCGAAATGCCAGACGGCGACAAACGCGGCAATATCCCTTAACCTGAAAGGACGATCATGCAAATCGTAGTCACTCCCGACGGCGTAGAACTTCGGCGTCCCGACAATTTCCGCGAATTCGAGGCTCTCGTCTCCGGCGATCAGTTACAATTGCCAGATGTCCTCGAGCCGGATGGCGAGCAGCACCTTTGGGTTCAAGAAGAATGGCTCAGGAGCGCTCTGACCCAGGCGAACCTGGCCGCCGGCTGGCAACAGAAGTACCAGGCCATGCTGGACTACGCGCGTAGCAAGGGTTGGGTACGCGAGCAGCCGCTTTCAGTTCGCGCTCATATTGTACGTACGGAAACCTGAGCAGAAGTCGCGCCCTGATAATCCTGGGCTGACAGCTCCGACGCCTTCAGTTCCGGGCCGCCAAGACGAGTGTCCGGATCTCGAATTCCGGGCTCCGGTCTCTCAAGCCTTCATCACATCGCCGAGCCGCACATAGTTCCGTCCGCCTATTCGCGCGACTGGTGAGTACGCCTTCGGGTCGATCTTGCAATCCACCGTCAGACCGGCCTTCACGTGCATCGCAATGACGCGCCCAACGACGAGACTGTTCGGAGCGTCACCAAAGTTCACAATCTGATCCAGAATACATTCGAACTGGATCTTTGATCCGAGCAGTCGCGGCGTCCTGATTTTCGCGGAAGCGATTGTCTTAAAGCCTAGCAGATCAACTTCACTGACCTCCGGCGGATGTTCATCACTGGCTCGTTGAACAGCCTCTTCCCAGCCCTCCGGAACCATGTTGATGACGAATTCGCCTGTTTCCTTCACGTTCGCCAGGGTGTCCTTGGGGTGCGATTTTCCCGCTCTTGGCCCAACGGAGAATCCAAGCAGACCCGGATCTACAGCCAGAATGACAAACTGGCTGAAGGGCGCTGCATTCACTAAGCCGTTGGCGCCCAGCGAAGTGACAAAGGCGATCGGTCTCGGGATGACGGCTCCCGTAAGTATCTTGTAACGCTCGGCCCTCGACAAGGCAGCGAGGTCGAACTGTTCGAAGTCATCTCCGGAGCTCTGGCTCATAATCGCGGTCATTTCCGTACCCTCCTAGAAGTTACGACATGGCGAGAAGATGATGCCAGCAATCAACCGACCGCTTCGCGGACCGGGACGGCTATCCTCAATCAGGCCGCCGGTACTAATATCAGCCACCGAGATAGGCGGAACTCACACGCTCGTCCGCCAACAGGTCTGCAGCAGCGGCTGAAGCAACGACACGCCCGAGTTCAAAGACGTAGCCTCGATGGCTTACCTCGAGCGCGAGCAAGGCGTTCTGCTCCACAAGAAGTATGGAAACTCCGTCCCTGTTGATCTCGCCCAGCGTTTCGAACACCTGCTCGACAAGGTTAGGCGCAAGACCAAGCGACGGCTCGTCAAGCAGGACCAGCTTAGGCCGCGCCACAAGCGCACGGCCGATCGCGAGCATTTGCTGCTGGCCGCCAGAAAGCGACCAGGCTGATTGATTGCGGCGCTGTGCGAGGACTGGAAAGAGTGAAAATATCTTGTCGATTTCCTTGAGAAGTTCACTGCCGCTGCCCTTCCACGGGGTAGCCGCAATCCGCAGGTTGTCATTAACGCTGAGCCCCGGGATGACGCCGCGCCCTTCCGGAACCATCGAGGCACCTAGCCGGACAATGTCGGCCGTTGCCAGCCCATCGACTGGCCTTCCGTCAAACCGGATCGAGCCGAGACGGGGGCGCAACAAACCCATGATTGCCCGCAATGCCGTGGATTTACCGGCACCGTTTGCACCGATCAGTGTGACAAACTCTCCGGCTTCCACATGAAGGGATACATCGTGCAGGACGTCCGAAGCATCGCCATACCCGGTGGAGAGGCCATCAATTGCGAGCAGAGACATGTTGCTCCAACCTCCTCGATAGTTTCTTGCCAAGATAGGCTTCCACGACGAACGGGTCGTTGCGGATATCCTGGGGGGATCCCTCAGCGATCTTGCGGCCGAAGTTCAGGACGGTAATCCGGTCGGCGACGCGCATCACCAGGGGCATGTTGTGTTCCACGATCAGCACGGTAATGCCGATCTGGCGCAGCCGGCGAATACGTTCGACCAGTCGCTCGGCTTCGTTCGGATTGAGGCCCGCCGCCGGTTCGTCGAGCATGATCATTCTGGGGCGCCGCGCGACCGCTCTCGCAATCTCGACCATGCGCTGAACTTCATGGGGAAGCGTCTTCACCACCCGGTCGCGCAAATCGAGCACACCAGCGAACCGCATCGCCAACTCTGCCTGATCGCGCAGGACGTCGACGTCTGTCATTCGGCCTGCAATATTGACCCCCTAAGCCGGGGGATCGGCGTCCAAAATTGACCCCCTAATGTTGGTCTGTTGCGCTGCCTGCTTCTTAACAAAGCAGGTGGTCGGAGATGCTGATCGTG